>Ga0209700_101764_pt1 | contig 44969 bp, 14 predicted proteins | sample SiratroredBW_FD_187528 | JGI IMG/M metagenome (GOLD analysis project Ga0209700, IMG submission 187528) | Root nodule microbial communities of legume samples collected from California, USA - Siratro red BW (SPAdes) (version 2) | ecosystem: Host-associated > Plants > Roots > Nodule | place: USA... | reverse complement strand
AAAGGAAACTCGTTTTGCTTCGAATAACGTCACAGACTGAGACTAAAAAAGAAAAAAAAAATGTAATGAGTAATTAAACCTAAATAGTAAGAAAAAAGTAAATGCTATTTACATTTGATAAATAAAAATTATAAGGACTAACACGAATAACTATCCTTAAAAAACACTTACATATGCTATTAATTTCTGTAAAATAGGTACATTTTAATTTTAGTCCCTACATTTTATTTGCTTGTTTTATTGGATTTTTCTGTCAATCATCAAGGATTCCCAATAGTCTCTGATCAGATATTCAGGCTATGTGAAACTGACACTAGTATATTGATAATGTGAAAAGCTGAATCTGTGCACAAGAATTGAAAGTACTCCACCATAACTGAACAGAACACAACCACAATGACAGAGTTTTCCACTTGTGTTGTAAATAGTTTTAAGAAAAAAAACTTACCACTGCCATAACAAAAGTTCAATACCACATTCAATTGCTTTCTACAAACTTCAAAGTATCCTAGTCTAATGGTCTACCAAACATTCCTATGTCACTTGCACAGCACACAAAACCAAAGCATAATCACATAGCTGTGGTACATCCACTAAGGCAAGTATCAATTCTGGTACTTTGTTGTCATTGTCACCCTTTCTATAGATCAAATAAGCAACGATTGTGGTGCTAAAATTCTAAGATTTTGTCCAAAGGGCAACAGCTATAATGAAATTTCAACAGATTACCTAAACTCCTTTGGTGTTTCAAATCCCGAATTTAATACAGAAAGACTAATCATTTCCTTAATAATACGGTACCCCATTAGCTATGAAAAACTAAAATGGCTACAACTTCAATACAATCAATTATGTATATACAGGGAATTACAAGTCTTAGACCCTTTGTTTTAGTTAGAAAATCAGTTTTCACTGTTTCCAATAAACAGTATATATGTTCTAAATGTAGTTCAAATTAATTCAAGAACACATCTTGATCACATCTTATGATTCAGAATCAATTCTACCAAATTCTAGATCAAAGAGGCACTTAACCATCTGTTTGCTAGTTAGTTCTTTTAGTAGCACATTTCCCTACATGACGGAGGATTGGTGCCACAATAAATCATAAACAAAGAAAAGATCCAAGATGGAAAACTCTGAAAAGGAAAAGATTGTGAATGTTTTTACCTCAACATCAAGCCAAAAATGCAAATACATCCCAGCCCCCACAATATCTGGTTTTTTATAGCTGATGATGATCTTGTTTAACAATATTCACAAAGAATATGAAAACAACAAATGAAGTTTGACTCCATTGGCGACTTGTGCTTCATATAAGCACCTAATATCAATTATTGCTATCAGCAATTTAAGTAATTAAATCCAATATTCTGCCAAGGTCTCAACTAGTTGCCAAGCACAACCTTGTTTGAATTGTAACAGAATCTATCAGTTAGGCCGCTATAAAAGACGTACCAATCATACATTGATGAATGATACAGAAGCATATGCATTACAGGTTGCCACATCCATTAACTGAACCTCTACCCTAGTATCAAACAAAAGGCAGAAGATGCCTTAAGAACCCATTAAAAAGAATACAAAAGTAGAAGAAAAGAAAACGAAGCAGGTTATGATATGAAATTCCCATAACTCAGTTCACTTCCAGACCAGTTGATGTGGCAGTAACTATCAAGTTAGTGCAAAAAACAGCAAACATACCCTCAAATCGTGCTTATTCATCAATGGAAGGCAAAAAGAGATTTAATAGTAGAAAAATTCAAACTAAAGAAAACAATTTCAACCATATAAAGTGGCAGCATATCATATAGAGCAACTACAAATTACAATCTGAACACTCATCATTTGTCAGCAAAGGGAAAAAAAACACAAGAAAGAAAGATTATAGAGCACATCCAGGGAATATCTGTACATGGGGAGGCTATTTGAACCTATGAGACATATCTAGCTAGTAGAGCTACACGGGGGGTATGTTAGAGAAAGAAAAGCCTTTGTATCCCTTGTAAGCATAATACGCAATCCTCGTGTAGTAGGAACCCGGTATGAACAAGATTACTCCGAGTATTGCAAAGAAGACCCCTATAAACCATTCAAACAAAACCCAAAATCAACAAAAAATAAAATAAAAACAAAAGCTATTCCCTTTTCAAAATACCACATACTGCCAAAAAGTTTAAAGCTTTAGCAGAAATCTTTAATTTCCCAGCTACCCAGTTGCAATTAGTGATCCTTAATCTCAAAATTGACATTTTCTTTTCTTTAAAATCACTTATTTTTTGTTACCGTGAGCAGCGTCGCCGCCGACATGGTTGTAGGCCATGAGGGAACCGATGATGATGCCGAGGATGCCACAGACGAGGAGGGAGACGGCAAGGGCGATCTCCTTGACGGGGGGTTTGTTGTTGACGGTGTACGAGGTTCCCATCATGATATCCTCGTCGGAAATCGAGAAAGCGTGATCCACGTACATTGTTGCAATCTCTGTTGTTGCTTCCTTGAGGTGGACGAGGTTGTTTGGATCGGGAAGAAGAGGGTTGAGACGGTGGTGGAACGGTGGAAGATTCAGCTTTTGCTTGCACTTGAATTGAAGAGTTAAAAAGTTGGGTGGTGTTGAAAGGGAGATTTTAGAATTAACTATGGATTATTCAGAAAAGTTGTTCCTTTGTTTGCGTCTTGCCTAATCTAAGCTCAAATCAAGCCAACAGTCCAAGGTTTCTTCTACACCTGATGTTTAATTGTTTATTAATTTTAATTTTACTTGTCTTTATCTTCTCACCAACACAACATAATGAATCTTGCCTGTAAGTTAATTTATTTAATGTTTTTTATTATTTCATAAAATAAATATATATTTTTAAAATTACTTAGATTCAATCATATTTATTGGAAATACTGTTCAATTTTAAACATAAATATATTTTAAATTGTAATATTAAATAAGATTGTGTTGAGCGAATTTTTTTATATAAGTCTAGTAAATATTCTACCTAGATGTAAGTAAAGTATACTAATATTATTTATTGTGAATTCGTAAGTTTCTAAGTTAGAATCCTCAACTCTTCTTTACTAAGATATTTTAATATTTGTTTCTTCGGGTATGTCACATATGAAAAAAAATCATTATTTTAAATTATCTGTCTGTTTAAATGTTTGATTTTATAATTTTTTTCCATTTTTATTTAAAAGGAATTTATACCATAAATTATATAATTAGAAATTTTCTACGTTCACATAACTAGTAATTTAGCTGTGGAGCAATCCCCGTGATAAATCTTTGTTCTAAATAACTAAAATTTATAATAAATTCTTTAATGTATAATATATTAATTAAAAGTATAGTAAATTAATATTTTAATATATAAGTTATATTATAAATTTACAATATATAATTTATATTTTGACACAATATTATTTTTAACTATTTTTCAAATATTAAAACTAAAAAATGAAATTATTATATCTAAGATAAGCACACTCTTATTTTTTATTTTAACAAGGTGAAATTATTGTTTAGAATAGTGTTAATTATTCATTTTTTTTTTGTTTTCTTAATAATTCATTTAAAATTACTTATTTTTTTTAAATTTATTTGTATATTTTTAGGATTCAATTCTGTTTTTTAAGTTATGATAGCAGATATAAATATATATATATATATATATATATATATATATATTAATAAATATATTTTTTTGTAAATATCAACTATTGGTATTAGAGCTTTTTTATTGAGAGATTTGTGAGATTAGTAAAATACAGTGCATCAATAGAAGGAGAGTCCAACTTTTTACTAGTAGCACCGCCAATCTTCGATGGAGAAAATTATTAGATGTGAAGTTGGTATGAAAATCTACCTAGAAAGATTTTGATTTATGGAAAGTTATAGAAGAGGACTATAAAATTCAGCCACTTCAACAAATCCCATCATGACACAAATAAAATCATAAAAGAAGAAGACAAAGAAATCAAAGGAAAAAGCATGTCTATTTACAAGTCTTTCCCAAAAAATATTTACATGAATAATATCTTTGAAGTTAGAAAATACAATTTGGGATTACCTTAAAGTAGAGTATGAAAGTAACGAAAAAATTGACAAAATGAAAGTGCTAAATTTAATAAGAAATTTTGAGTTGTAAAGAATGAAGGAATCAAAATTAGTAAAAGATTAAGTTCTAAAGAAGGTGTCAAAATTAGTAAAAGAGTATTGTGACAAACTTCTAAGCATTGTAAACAAAGTAAAATTGTTTGGATCTGAGTTAAAAGAATTCAAGAATGGTAGAAAAACTATTTTTAACAATTTCAATTTGAAAACATCTTTGAAGAACACAAAAAAAAAATATATGAAAGATTTTTCGTGCAGAACTCTTAAATTCTTTATCCTCACAAGAGTAAAAGAAGGACTACAAGAAATTCAAGTTAAAAAGAAACATATATATATATATATATATATATATATATATGAGTTATAATATATTCATAGTTATAGAAGTAAATTTATAGCAATAAACTTTTCTTTTAAGAGATGCTTAATTATTTGTCATTTTTTGCTTTCTTTTTCCTTGTGCTTATGAATATCACGATTCACAACAGCAATTATTCTATACTTATAAGCTTAAGTTCTTCTTTTGAACAATAAATTAATTCCATTACGGTAACTATATTTTTTTCTTCCAATTTCACAAATGAAAAACAAAACCTCATGTTGTTTCCTTAAAACAATTATTTCTCGTAACTCTTGCATTTTTTTTTTCTTAAAAATCATTATTTTCAATTCATACAAGCGTGACTAATAAAAGCATAATTCTCGTAACCAAACAATATGAAGAACGAAAAATAATCATTTTTTTTTTCATTTTCAAGCTCTGTCCCTATAACTCTATGTTTTCATAAAGTATAACCCTTTGTAACCACATAATAAAAATACGAGTTCGAAAAAAAAAAATATTTTCTTATAATATCTATCTTTTCCTCATTAGAATTCGTGTAACATTATTTATTTACCTAATTTCTCTAAATTTCATCATACCTTGACTACCAATTTCTCTTTAGATATAACCCTAAACTTTTCATTAAGTAATAAACTCTAACACCAAGTTATTACTATAATTTTTCGTGATGAAGTCTAAACTTTTCTCTAGATATAACTCTAAACTTTTCATTAAGTAATGAAGTCTAACACCAAGATATATATAGAATTACTATTAAAATTATGCTACAGAACTAAGAAAACTATATCATAGAGTATGGTAACTTAGCTCTATTTCCAATTTATTTCGTGGAAGGTGCATCTAAGCAACTTGTGCCTCTATATTCTGGACCTTCTTTTTGAAAAATCAAACTAATTTTTCGGTCTAAATTCACATCCTATGGCTTCAGCTTAATACTTTAAATTCCTCATTAATAGCATTGGGAAGGCAAAAATTATTGCAAGTGGTGGATGCCAATTGGCATAACTGTAATAATGCATATTTTCTGGGCAAAATGTTTTGGTGAAAGTCATTGCCAAAGTCAACCCTCAAGTAGTTGCTTTGATTTTTCTCTTCTCTCTGCTAAATAGACAGTACTAGCAGTGTACAAGTTGGAGAAGCAAAAGTGTTGTGATTAATCAGGAAAAGCTTTTGTTTTGGGGAAAGAAGAACAACCTTGAATGATGGCTCAGGCTATAGTGAACTTCATAGTGCAAAGTCTTGGCGATTTGCTCATTCAAGAAGCAGTGTTCCTGTATGGGGTGGAAGACCGAGTGTTGCAGCTGCAAACTGAATTGAGGATGATGCGGTCTTACTTGCAAGATGCAGATAGAAGACAAGATGAAAGTGAAAGCCTGAGGAGTTGGATTTCAGAAATCAGAGAAGCTGTTTATGATTCTGATGATGTCATTGAGTCATACGCCCTCAGAGAGGCCTCAAGAAGAAATTTGCAAGGTGTGTCAAACCTCATCATAAGGTATGCTTCAATCATCAAGCGGCTTATAGAAATCCACATGGTAGGATCTCATGTTGATAATGTCACAGCTAAGATTTCTAGTCTAACAAGGAGTCTTAAGACCTATGGCATAAAACCTGAGAGAGGAGAGGCCTCAAATTCTATGCATGAGAGAGAAACTTTGAGGAGGTCCTATTCACATGTCATTGAAGAGGACATAATTGGTGTTGACGATGATGTCAAGATTTTGGAGTCATGTTTGGTGGACCCCAGCAAAAGGTATAGAGTAGTGGCCATTTGTGGGATGGGGGGATTGGGGAAGACAACATTGGCAAAGAAGGTGTACCATAGTGTTGATGTGAGGAACAAGTTTGAGAGCTTGGCTTGGGCTTATATATCACAGCATTGCCAAGCAAGGGATGTGTGGATAGGAATTTTGTTTAAGCTGATCTCTCCTTCACAAGAGCAAAGACAGGAAATTGAAAATATGAGAGACGAGGAGCTTGCAAGGATGCTTTACCAAGTTCAAGTGGAGGAAAGTTGCTTGGTGGTCCTTGATGATATTTGGAATGCAGACACATGGAACAAACTGAAGCCTGCTTTCCCTCATGGACTATCAGCAGTTGGTAGCAAAATATTGCTGACTTCTCGAAACATTGATGTTGCGTTCCAGATGGATCCTAGTTGTTATCTTCACACACCAAAATGTTTGAATGAGGTTGATAGCTGGGAGTTGTTCCAAAAGAAGGCATTTCCAAAAATTGTTGATCCGGGTATGTAGATTTGTGCTATCCTCTTCATATAATGCACTCTCAGTGCAGTTGTTTACCACATTGATTAACTTGCCAGTTTAAATCTTTTAGAGCTTAGAACTTGGCATTCTTTCTGGTAATTAATGAAGGATGCAGAGTGAAAATTTAGTTCTATCGATAGTGTTAGTTCATAAAAGTCATCAAAGCAAAAGATATGAAAAGAGAATGGAGAGATTTTTATAGTACATAGTTTCAATTTTTTAACAAGGAAAAATTAGTTATCCAACCCTGTTTATGACCTCTAGAAATTTTCTTTCCATGTTGCAGAAAGGGGGAAATCATAAGTTGAAATTCATAAAACAAAATTTGACTAGTCATCGTTGAATTTTAGAATATGGTTAACTTTCTGTCATATAGACTCTAGAATTTCAATTGTTTTCTAATTGTATTTGCCTTGACTATTATGTGTTCTTCAGTTCCCCAAAATGAATAGATTGTTTCAGCTTCTGTGTACTGCTACAAGTTCAACATAGATGAGATGACTAGGGTACTTGACGATTGCAATTATGTTTGTGACCTTTGATTGATTATCTACCAAAGAACAAAATATAGGATTTACACATGGAAATGAAATACACACCCTTGTACAATTCATCTAAGAGGTTTAACAATTCCTCCAAGTTGGAATTATTCAATTCATGTTACAATTTTCTGGTTTTTGTTTTGCACAGACTACAGAGAGAAGGAGAAGTTGGGAAGGGAAATGGTTGGAAGATGTGGAGGTTTACCATTGGCCATCATTGTTCTTGGAGGACTGCTAGCATCAAAGCCTACATTCTATGAATGGGACACTGTGTGCCATAACATCAACTCATATTTGAGGAGAGCAAACGGCCAAGAACAACGCTTAGGAGAGGTGTTGGCATTGAGCTATTACGAATTACCATACCAGCTGAAGCCATGCTTCCTACACTTGGCTCATTTCCCTGAAAATTTAGAGATACCAACAAAGAGACTCATTAGAATATGGGTGGCAGAGGGTATTATATCTTTGGCTCACAGTGAAGGAGAAGGTGAAGAAGCTCTTGAGGATGTGGCACAACGTTACTTGACTGAGCTAGTGGAGAGGTGCATGATTCAGGTAGTTGAAAAGAGTTCATCAGGAAGAATCAGAACCTGCCAAATGCACAACCTCATGAGGGAACTTTGTGTTGAGAAGGCATATCAGGAAAACTTTCTTTTGGAGATCAATTCCCGGAATGTGGATGAAACTAGAGGGACATCAAGAGCAAGGTCAGTGGGAAAAGTTCGCAGGATTGCCTTGTGTTTGGACCAAGATGTTGATAGGTTCTTCCCTTCACACCTGAAAAGCCACCACCATTTAAGGTCTCTTCTTTGCTTCCATGAAAAGATAGCTAGGCTAAATGAATGGGGGTTGATGAAGTCATTTTTCAAAAAATGTAGGTTACTCAGAGTCTTGAACATGGAAGGAATACAGGGTCCTGGAGGGAAGTTGCCAAAAGAAATTGGCTACTTGATCCACCTAAGGTTTCTCAGTCTAAGAAACACAAAAATTGATGAGTTGCCCACATCAATAGGTAATTTAAAATGCTTGATGACCCTGGATCTTCTAACTGGGAATTCAACTGTGCAAATACCAAATGTCATAGGTAACATGCAAAAAATGAGACATTTATATCTGCCAGAGTCTTGTGGTAATAGCATTGAAAGGTGGCAACTTGACAACCTGAAAAACTTGCAGACCCTGATTAACTTCCCTGCAGAAAAGTGTGATGTAAAAGATCTCATGAAATTAACAAATTTGAGAAAACTAGTGATAGATGATCCTAACTTTGGAGGTATCTTTAGGTATCCTAATGTGCAATTCAGCCAGCTAGAGTCATTGTTTTTTGTTAGTTACGAGGATATATCAATTGTCCATGTTGCATTAGGATGTCCCAATCTTTACAAACTGCACATAGAAGGGCCTATAAAGAATTTTCCTGAACCACACCAACTTTCTTCCAAGCTTCAGAAGCTAAAGTTGACGGGTTCTGGACTTGTTGTAGATCCAATGCCAACATTAGAGAAGCTTCCCAATTTAAGGTTGCTTGAGCTGCAATTTGATTCATTCATAGGAAAGCAACTACATTGTTCCAGCATAGGCTTTGCTCAGCTCAAGTCTCTTGTTATCCATGATTTGTCCAATCTTGAGGAGTGGAAGTTGGATAAAGGAGCCATGCCTTGTCTTAGAGAACTCAAGATTGAAAGTTGCACCAAGCTTGAGAAGGTTCCAGATGGGCTCAGATTTCTCACAACACTTCACCATTTGGAGATCAGATCAATGTTTGCAGCATTCAGAACCAGACTTGAAAAAGGAGGAGAGGATCATTACAAAATCCAACATGTGCCAGCTGTGGTTTTTTGTTATTGTGACTATTAAGTTGTCATTTCAATTCTATTAGTTCATCATGCTGTCTAAATTGATTAGTTTTTTCATATAACATTCATTATGTTAATCATTCCTTTATAATCTTCATCTAACATACTTATGTAAGAAGTAAAGGGTATATCTACGAAACTAAAATTCTTCAGAGCCATTTCATTGATAGCATTTTCTACTTATACCCATGTTTTCTACCTGCAAAGTACCAGCAATACCATAATAAAATAGAGTGAAAAAAAATGCACTTCTATTTAAATACACGAAAATATATATAACAAAAATACACTTCACTACTAAACACCTACTATATAATTGAAAGACAAAACTGCACTTCACTTCTATTTAAAAAAGAAACCCTTTTACTGTTACATTATTTCTTTCTACAGGCTTCCATTCTGTAGTTGAATTAGTTTACAGGTTCTGATAGCAGATATGAACAAATCTAGAAGATTTTATTCTATTTATTCAATCTATTTTATATATGAAAAGTTTTGTATAATTTTATGTTCGATGTTACAGTGTCATTATATAATATAATATAAATATATGAAAGTATGCTCACTACATCATTTAATACCTTTGGTAACATAGTTACATTTATTAAATGTATAAATTTCACAGACTACTATCACTTTTCTAAAATAAATATTACTATATATATAATGTTATGACATTTTTTAACGTCACTATTGATAAAATTAAATTAAGAATATAGTATATTCTTTTAAATGTTACTAAAGAGTAATACTTTTGTAAAATATAATGTTAACATTTTCATTCGTCACATATTAATATATAAATTTTATATTATTATTGTTTTATCTTATGAATTATTTTCTTGTTTTCCATTTTTTTTTTTCACTTGTCTCCTTCTTTTTGAAATTCCTAAAATTTGTGTGCATCTTTTTATATGAAAAAACACCAAAGATGCATTATAAGTGAGTGAATTGTACTTGGTTTCTTGTCACTTCTTTATTCATTTTTCAGTTTAACCAATTTGTATGTGTATATTTGTTTGATGGTGTAATATTTGAAATATTTGAGTTTACATTGAGTAATTATATGTAAATTTAAATTTATTTTAACAAGTAAATCATATCTGTCTATTGAAAACATAAATAGTATATAAAAATAGATAATAACTCTTTTAAGTAACTAGATTCCTCTATACAAGTATATCTCTTTGTTTATATTTTAAAATTATTCAGTAACTTTATTCATCTTTATAAATATCATTTTAATTATACTTCCTATATTTCTATTTATAAGACTCAATTATCTAATTTATTACAATTAAAAAATATTAATTTACTCCATAACAATAAATATGCATATATTTATATTTTTTTTTCCTAAAACTATGATTATTACTAATTTTTTTAAGTATTTTTTTTCAATGCAACATATTAATGTAAAATTATTACAAACAATGTTTTATAAAAAAAAATAACAAATATTATTTTTAATTTAGGTCGTGTATATAAAAATAAAAAGAGTATTGATTTTTAATTTTTGCCTGATGAGATATCCCTGACTTGAGAATCCCAATGTAGGAAGCTTCTGACATTTGTGAGTCTACAAATAAGAAGGAATGTACGACATTCATACTGCAAAAGTGCAAACTGACAGAACAAATGCAAATTGATTCATTCAAAACTCATCAATTTCAATTAAATGTGTTTTTTTTTAATTATTTTATTATAAAATTATATGGATCGACTTCTCTAAAATTGGGAAAATTCTCAGAGAGAAACTTTTTTAATATATTATCTGTTTTTTTATCCCCGTCGTTTAGTGAGAACTTTTTTACTTGATATACTTTTTAATATTGTAAGATTATGATTTCAATTCACATAAAAGTATTGCATGAGTAAAAACACTTGAATAGTTCTTGTGTTTGTTGTTTTTTAATACCATAATTTTAAAAACCATTTTCAAAGAGAATTTGAAAAGCTTAAGAACTGATAAAAAAAAAATAACATATTTAAACGAGAACAAAATCACCAGCATCTAAAAATAACTTTATGTAAGTTTTTTTGGTCATGTAACACATCATAGCATTCTTGGTTTTCCGAACCATGAGTCAAACAACAAAAACAGCATATTCCTTTGGGTTTATGCCATGTTCCTTCGAAGAAACCAAGAGCGTTGAACATCTTTCACTTCTCATTTCACAAAATTATTTTAGAAACTAAGAGTTTATTTGTATGTAGTTTTTTCTTCAAAATGAATATATCAAAAGCCTAGAAACTCCTCAAGCACCGTCTTTTGGAGTTACTATTGTGGGGGCAGTTTCCTTCACCATAAAGGAGTTTCTTAAAAGTACCAAAACTAACAATGGAACCATTGCCAACACAGGACCATGGACCATGCCAAAAGTACCAGAATCTATTCAAATTTAGCAAACTCATACCCGATATAATAACCCCAGATCAAAAACCGAACTCCTCTTACGAGTTAGAGACAGATCTATCACAAACAATGATGTGTTTCATTAAATGAATACAGTTAGATACATGAAGAAGAAACATTCAACTCTTACTCTTGGTCAAATTACACAACAACAAATGGAGTGTTCTAGGAACAACTAGAAAATTAAAGAAACAATTGACGTATGTACGTGGTGATAATTGAATTGACATATATATATGAGAAAGTGGCTAGCAAAGAGGTTGGTTGGGTGTGCGTAGGACGAAGATAGAAGCCAGATCGTGGGATACTGAGAAGAACCCTTGTGATGGTGGGTCTAAATTGCGTCTTGGAGTCACTCGTGGTTTCTTTGGAGCTGGGGGGCACACCAACGGGGTCCTTAGTTTTTGGGACGGTGATGTGGGTGTGTGGCACTCTTCTACGACATCCTCGTTTACCACCTCCTTTGTTGTTCCTAGATCGTGTTTGAAGGTCCTGGTTGTTGGAACCACGGTTCTTATGGGCGTAATTGGCCGAAATTCTTCCAAGATTTCCAGGCCCATTTGCTTCTTCTATGCAAATTCAAAGGAAATGTGGCAAATTCAAGAAAAAGGAAAAATTTTGATCTAGGGAGAAAGGTGTGGAGGGAGAGAATGAAAGGGTGATGGTGATGATGAGAGGTGGTGAAAGAGAGATAGATATATGAGAGAGAGAGAGAGAGAGAGATGTTGTGTGGGGGTACACATGCAATGATAAAGACGGAAAAGGAGAATTGGAAAAAAAAAAAAAAAGTGAAAATTGTGAAAGGGAACAAAAGTGAAAAAACTGAAAAAAGGAAAAAAAGGGAAAAAGGAAAAAAAAAAGTGTATGTTATACCAAACAACAAGGCGTGTTGCCCTCTTGTAACTTTGTAGGCTTGTCCATGTCCACTTATTAATAAAACCAAAAGAATTCAAAGTGGAGATAAAAATTAGGTTTAAGGAAATTTTCTTTTTTTTTTTCTTCAATTCTAGTCCTTTAATTTGTAATATTCATAATTTTAGATAAAAACTAGAGACTAGTTCTTTTCCATGATGAATTCAAAGATTCCCACTCACAACAAGTATTTTTATATAAACTGCTAAGAAAACATAATTATCCTTTAATTAGAGTTATTATGAAAACTATGACTAGGTGAAGCTGAATTTTGCATCTACAATTCTTGAGCTGGCTCTGTCAGGTCCATCATATCAGCCATAATTGGTTCAATTCTTTTTAGCCCTCAATGTTTTAAAATGAAGTTTGACAGATCAATAATTTTTACTTTGATTATTATGTTCCTAATTAATGGCATGGTTTTTGAGGTGAAATGTTTGTGTGGATTATAATTAGTATTATATGAAAAAGCTGAAAGGAGCACACAAACTTGGTTGATGACTTGATCTGACAGAGTCACATGATTGCTTAGCTGCTGTTCATGTGGTGGCATCCCCTTCATCTCCCAAACTCTTCTTTTCTTCCTATGCTTCGCTGTTCATGCTTCAATCAATCACCTTCTTCTTCTTTTCTCCCTCATTTCAAGTCAACTTACCATTGCTTTTCACGTTCTTCTCCCTCTCTCTTTCTCTCTTGACTTCTTTTTCTCAATTCTTTTTCCCTTCTCCATCACACCCATGTATACATATGGATCTAAAAGTTCTATAAAAATAGAATTGCCAAAGTTAATTATCATATTTCACTTACATAATTATAGTTTTTTAATGAAACGACATCTTATTGGATTAAGAGAAAACAATAGTAAGTAGACGGAACTGATCACTTTTATTTCACATTATATTTCACCAATAAAATATTAATTTGTGAATCAAAAGATATTTCTTTCTGTATATTTTAAAATTATTAAGTTCTTTACACATTGTGTAAGAAAGACACTTTTTTCCACTAAAACAGCTAAGTTTATAACTTCCCTTTAAAAATAGTATAAAAGAATTTAAAAAATATGTTTTTTTAGTCCAAGTATTATTTTTTTTTGTCGGTGAAACACAACGAAGTAATTAACTTTAACTTCTAAGAGAATAAAGTGTAATATTTTTCCTTTGAAAATAGTATAATTTATTTAAAAATGTACGTTTTTTATTTATATATAAATTTTTATTAGTGGAACACAATGTGAAACAATGAAGTGACTTAATTAAGTTTTAAGTGATGTAAAGATAATAAATAAATGGAATAATTTGTTTTTTACTGGTTCATTTTAAATTATAACATAGTATGTGTATCTAACAGGGATCAGCTGCATCACTTAAATTCTTAAATATTAAGATTTTGTGTTCAACTAGTCTTTATTATATAAGATTGGTTGTTAGTGATTTCATAAACTCTTAATTAGCAAGGTGTATGAACATAGTTTCAAGTTGTTGAAAGTGGGGTATGAAAGGATTTTTGTTTTTATTCTGATGAATATGGTGTTTGATTCAAGCGTCAACCCATGCAACTTGGAATAAGTTTTGTTTTCACTTGAAAAGATGGATACATAAAAAAATAAAACAAGTAATACGGTAGAGAAAATAAAATAAAAATTATAAAACGAATATTATGGAAAGGTGAATAACATCATCGTTATTCGGTTTAAAATAACCCTGTGCAAGTCAACGGAAACTTCATAGCAAATCCCAAAAGATAATCGTACGCATGTTTTTTAAGCATTTGTTTAAGGTAATATTAGGATAATCATAAGTGGATCGAATCAATCAGATATGATTAACTACTTACGTTTACTACTGCACTGGTAATTGACTAATTTGTTAAAATTGTAGCAGCAAACCTTGGTAACAACGTTTCTCGTTGTTTCTTTCCTTTTTTTATTTTATTTTTTCTGCTAACATATTGTCAGATATTTCAGAACTAGAATTTATTTCTTTTTAATAATGTTTTCTAAAACACAAAATCTCATCAAAATAATGTTATGCATATTAATAATCGTTCATGGTGCTTTTAAATAAATTAAATATTCATGGAAAAAAGATATGTTATTCTATAATTAACATTTATGCTTATATTTTAAGAAAGAATACATTATACTTTTAAATATGTAAAGATTATATATGCCGTTTTAAAATGCGACTTTAAATATTAATTGTTTAAAAATTACTGCACAAGAATTAGTGTATGTATGTGTGCATGTTCACCATAAAATGTTGAGCTCTCTTCTATTTCTCACTTGGCATTGGAGACATTACATATATTTATGTAATATAATATATTTCAATGGAAGTAAAATGTATCTAACTAGGTATCTTTGCATTATATTCCTTGCAGCCAAGTGTTGACTAACCAATATATATAATTCAAAATATAAGAAGCTTTACTTCAGATCCAAACCAAATAATGATATGCCAATAAACAAAAGCTGCTTAACTCACATGAATCTGTTTCTTAAAGCATAGTTTATGTAGGGGTGACAGAAACTGTCATCGTATTATAATAAATATACATATTTGTCTTTAGATGTCAAGACATATAAAAGGCTATACTTCCTCTGGAGAAGGCATATCGAAGTACTGCTTTTTCAATCAAACTTATATTTAATAAATTTCATTAATTTATAATTTTAAAATAAAGTATGTTATAGAAAGAAACCAATAAAGAGGGTTTACTACCAATTATTGATATATACCTTAGCAACTGCAACATGACCATTAAGAAGCTTTCGAAGGACCTAGAAAACTAGCAAGCAAGAAGCATGTCGAATAAGAATAAACCATAGTGAATTAGCTTTTAACCAATGTATTACTTTGAAAATGAATGGAAAAAACCTTTCTATTATGTGTTTTCCTATTATGTTCATAATTTATAATGTCCTTCTTATTTACCTTCATGCACTTATATAAAATTGGTAAAAAAGGATGTCATATGAACTACCAAATTAATATATCAGAACTTTGTTGAGACGTCACTACCCCATTTCAAAATAGTAAGAAAAAGAATACTAAATAGTCTAACTTAGAAATTGAAAATATTCTACATGCTTATTATAATTTTTTGTCAATCGTATTTGTTTTGTAAAACTGTGTCTCTTATTATTATTATTATTAATTTTTAAATGTCACCTAACAAGAGAAGGACAGATTATCGAAAACTTTTATTTAACGTAAAGGTGAAAAAGATATTATAAAATGATCATTTTTGGTTGAAATATTTTAGAATGCCAGCTGAAGTCAACAACCGATGGCGGTTGGCTAAGTTCAGTCAAATTCTGGCTGCAGTTGATCTTGAAAAATCTAGAAATTACAAGCTTACTTTAGTTTTCCTTTCATTTTATAACACTTTTAATTATTTTCCTTAACACTAAAAAATAGTAAAAAACAAAACATTCTAAATTAAAAAATATTTAAAAAGAAAAACCAATAAAAATATTGTAATATACATTAATAACTTCAATAACAATGCATGTGTAGAAATCTTCAATGAGGACTTCTTAATTTTTCCTTAGAAAGATCCAAAGTGATGCCCTCTTATTTTTGACTCCTTTTAAACTCTTATAGACATATGCAACAACTTTGACTACTCTTTTGTAGTTACAAACATCACCACCATTTATAGTTCAAAGATCACTCTTTTTTTGTAGGGCGTGCTAATTCCATAAGATTGTAGTCAACCCTAAAGAGGGATTATGTGGCTGGTTTTATGCTCATCTTCTTTGGGAAAAAATAAGCATCCAATGAATGAAAAGGAATATATAGAATCTATGAAATGGTAGGCCTCATATATATTCGATTCTATAGCAAGATAATCATTTGAGAGTTTGAAAATAATGAGGGAAACACTTTCATACATTATTGATGTATTTTTTTTTTTAAATTAACATTTTTTTTATTTTATATCAATTTGTAATATAATGTATCAATGTTGTCTAATCAAATTCTCATTAATTATCATTAAGAAAAAATATTTTAATTTAGTGGATTCTTATTTCCATGCTAACTTGTATCCTTAATGTATCTTTCATTTTTATTTAAATTATTTAAAATATTAAAAAAATTATTATAGGAAAACATATTCTCAAAAGTGTAATTTCTATAAATCCAATATTATACCTTAAAACAAATTATCTTGAGAATATAATTAAGTGAAATGAAACTTTTAAATCAAATTCTGAAACTAGCGGCACAAGTGTTAAAAAATTATCATTCTATACTTTAAATTTATAAAAACATGAACTATGATGTTTAAAACAAGTGTGATACTATAAATTTACGTTACAGACGCACGCACACGATACATTGTAAATGCCACACCATTAATTAATTATTATGATAATTATTTGTGTTTGTTTTGTCTTAGTGTTTTGGCCATATTTTAACAATTATTAAAAACCGCTTTCTAATATAAATTTGCAAATATTTATTAGTTACGGAGTAAATTACTTAAAAGAGTATTAATTATTTTTTCTTTTCATTTTTAACTATCTCTTCTCATTTGATTTTAGAAGTGTAATTGAGTCATAGTCTTATCAATAATTACATTAGACCTATATATATCAACAATTTGGACAAAAGCGCAAATTCTTCTTATATCTTCTTTGTTTAAGTAAATGTTTCACTATTATTGTCTTCACATCTTTTTCACAATAATATTATCTAAGAAAAACTATTATTTACACAATATAAATTTTACATATTATATAAATAAAAATACCAAACATTAATTATTAGTCATGCTTATATGAATGACATATGATGAGTTTACTGTGATAACAAAGGGTTAATTAATTTTACTGAGAAACAATTACGTATTTATATTTTTGTAAAATCTGTTGAAAAAATCATCCTAATTATTATGATGAAAAAAAGGAAAAGTAGAAATAGAAAGAGACATAAAAAAATAATTCACTCGTCTAATAAATACATCAAACAACTTTATACTATAAGAAAAAAGTTATTTAGAAATTAATATTTAGCTACCAAATGAAATAGTTGCTAATTGTTACCAAAATAGTCATCAAATTAAATTAAATAATAATTAAATTTAATGACCAATTAAGTCAAATAATTGCTATCTAACATTAGCTACCAAAAATTTAGTGACCATGTCATTAGATTCTAAATTAGTATCTAATTAAGTTAAAAATTAATTTAAAATCTAATGATATAGGTCACTAAAAAACACACTAGAAAAATCGACAAAAATATAAATTATAAGTTAGGGTTTTATAAACTTAAAAATATAATTTATGTAATAGAATGATAATTTTTATAAACCCTTACTTTTATCAACATATTTTTTATATATCTTTTAACTAAGTCCTTGTTTTATGATTATTATTTTACATAATCTTTATTTATATTTTTTTTCATATAAAAAATAAAAATAACTTAGTTAAGGTTTAAATCGTTTATAAATTTAAATAACTTTAATTAAATACTTATTTAAAATTTTATTTTATAAAAATATCTAAAATCTTTATATTTTGTAGCTAAGTCTGTATCAACAATTAGAATAACGCAACTGATTAAATTTATAGTCTGAAATAGAACACAATAAAGTTGAATAAAAAAATTAAAATTTTAAAGTATTATTTATCCTTTCCAAATATTATTATTTTGTTTTCAGAGTTTTGATATAGATGATTCAATTTTTTTTACTATTAATTTATAAAATAAAATAATTTCAATTTTTAATAAAAATAATTATGATTTCATAATTTTATTTTCTTTATTATTTAAGTTCGTAGTATTTATTAAGTAATTTCTATTAATGATATGAAATCAATTAAAAAATATCATAATTTTAAATACTTTATATAATGATCATTTTTTAATAAAGACTTAATTAAAAGTATTTCTATTTACGAAGAACTTAAAAGTTGGTTAAATAGTTTTTTTTTTTTTTTACTTTTCATATGCAAGCATGTAAACAATAACAGTTCTATCCTAATTCACAGAAAATTAAACGACATTGATCTAATTAAAGAATTATAAAAAAAAATTAAGTACTTAGTAAAATAAATTATTTTAATAAAAAATTAAATATCAAAATTTATAAAAACTTAAAATTTAATTAATTAAATAATTTAACCATATCTATCAAGATAATGATTAAGAAAGCATAAAGGAAAGAAGGGATAATCATGTTTATCTCTATCTACTATTCATTTATTATGATGGTGCCTCCATTCGAATTTGTCTCATTATTTTGAGATTGATTTGCCTACACTTTTGAGAAGCTATAATCTATTCCAATAAATACAATAAATAAATTGATTTTAGTGGGTCATAGGGCACATTCTTCTATGTGATATAGATGCTTTTCTTCAGTTTTAATATGTAAGAAAATTAAATTGACTAGTATTATTAGTTTTAATAAAATAAAATAATGTTTAGTTTGTTTCTAAACAAGCTATATCCATATTTATATTTATATTAACTATTAAGTAATGTATTTATTAAAAAAATAAAATTACTTTAAAGATAGTGTTTATATTTATTATTTATTAAAAAATAACATTAGTTCAATCTCTCGAATTTTGGACTAGAGAATATTAAAACAAAAATGATGACCATCTTTTTCTAAAAGTGGAACACTGTGACAAATGCTATAGTAACCTTCCATAACTGTTTTTCTTTACAGTTAATATGATCTGGATCTAAAGATTAAAAAAACTGAGCAACTATTTATTTTTTCCAATTTGAGAGAGAAAAAGTGGATTCATAATTTTAGGACTAAATCGGAAGTAGTTTTTCGAGATTCAATTTTATAAGCATAATTCACTTCTTCTTTTTTTGCCTCATTATACTATGAATCTCTTCATATTACAATCTGACGTCTAATTTTGATATGTTGTACTTTCAAGAGACTCACAAAAACTAATTGATTTTTTTGTTGCAAAATTGATTTCGATTTCAATTTCAGTTTTTGCTAATTAATTTTTGTGCTTATATTATGTTCATGATAATTTTTCCCAGCATCAATTATATTGTTTAATAAATTATTTGGTATTTTAATTGATTATATTGTAATTACTTGCATTTAGATCTATTAATAATACATTAACTCTATCTTTTAATTAATTATTATTGATAGTTTTTATTTTTCTTTTTATAGGTTTCTCACTTAAGTAGATTTTGTTAAGGTTTTTCTACTTTTTGTATTATTTATTTAATATACATTAGGTGTGACATTCACATACCTAATTTATTAAAAAAACTAATATTTATTCAAAATTATAATAAAATATTTTAATTTTACATATATTTATTTCTTTCCTTGTTTTGTTTGACTTTATATGGGGAACTGCGTACTTGCATTCAAATTTTAATTTATGTTCTATTTAGAAGATATTTATTAAAATATTAATCAAATATTCTTTTATTATTTATATGCTATAATATCAGTATTTGTTTTAACTATGTACGAAGAAAACATAACTTAAAGATTTAATATCATGGAACTTTTTTCATTTAAAATATTGATTTAACCCTCTTAAGGTTCAATTAATATTAGTTTAATATTTAAAAATGATACAACATTGCATACCACGAAAAAGCTTATCTCAATTGATTGAGAGGGACTCAAACAAAATGACAATCTTAGAACATTTCTAACACAAGTATCATTATCGGAGTTAAATTTAAAACTTATAAGATTTTTTTATTAAATTTTATCGATATAATATGAGCGAATTTTAAATTTAAAACTATGTATACTAAATAACATTTCGAGTTATAAAAGGAAAAAAATTATCTTACAAAGGTTTTATTAATATTAAATTAGAAATATAAAATTATGAAAATGTTTATCTTAACTCTTGTATTAGAGCATCACTCAAGATCTAAAAGCTGACGTAATACAGAAAGACTCTGATAAGTAAAACAAAATTTCATGATTATCTAATATATAAGTATAATTGTCTTTGATTGAAGATATGGATGTTAAAAAATAATCTCTCCAAAATATTCAAAGACACAGAGGATCCATTTTAAATAATATTAACTTAATATTTTAATCAACAATCTTTAAGTGATTAATATCCTAAGTATAAAAAAAATTCGCAGGGATTTTAAATCCAGTTATGACGGGCTTAATTGAACAGAGGCATGGGCTCAATGGGCCTAGTTTATACCATACAGTTTACCTTTTATAAAAAATAATTATTCAACAAAAGCGTTTTCGATGTTTTTTAGAAAAACTTATCGATCACTAAAATTAAACTTGTATTCTAATACAAATTATTTATCATAAATATAAAATATAACTTAATATTTATTATTACAAATGTTAATTATAGTGTAGTTTATATAAACTATTCAATTATTATAAAATTTATTTATATAAATTAAATACTCATTGCATAAGTTAAAATACTAGTATACATTTGAGTGCTAAAAACAATCATTCATCCAAGTGAAATAAACTCAATCCTTTTAAATAAAATCTTAGTTCAAGGTCTGTGGATGAAAAAAAATGTAGTTAATATGTCTGACTTTCTAAAGGTGATTAACTAGGTTCTTCAATAGATATTAATAACTACTATGTTTGGTACATCGAAAAGAATAGAACAAAAGTAAGTAAGTGAAAAAATAAAATAAAAACAGGGTTGTTTGGTTGAAGAAAAAAAAAATATTGAAATTGTTTGATCTGTTATTGCTAATATTATTTTTTTTACTTGTTATTATGAAAAAAATAGAAACTACCGTAATCGTTTATGATTCTCTAATTGATTAAGAGTTTAAAAACAATGGCAATTTGAAATTAGATAATATAATTTGATTATATTATTAATATAAAATGTTTTTGCGTTTTCCTTCAACATTATAGGTGGGAAAGAAAAGGTTAAGATCCACCATTTTCCTTTCACTTTTTCCAAACAGTTTCGTTTTCTTCTTTCATGTCCCTTCTTCTGCTTTCCACACAATCAAATTGACCATAATGTTTTATTTGGCAGAGAGAAAACAAAATAATTACAATACTTCAGTTGTGTTTACAATATGGCAATCCTTTTTTATCTCTATTTGAGATAAACAAATAAGTATTTTTTTTATCACTTAGTTATTTTTATTATTATTGTTATTATTGATTATAAACAAATTGAGTTGTTTAGAAGGTTACAAGTACCTCTTCCATGTTCCAAGAAAACAAATATGTAAAAACAAACAAATACCTAATTAAGTAAAGATCCAAATATTATCCAAAAATGTGAATGTGAAAACCTAGAACACAAGATCTATGATAAGAGAGTATGAATCATAGAACAAAAGGACAAGATTGACATCATAATGCTCGTAGAAGAACAATAGAATATTAAGGAAGTGCAGAGCTACCAAAAAAAAGGAGATCAACATATTTAAATACAATTGGCAAAGGTAGTTGAAGGCAAATGTTTTTTTTTTTTTTTATAATATTCACTTCAATGACATTTATGAGAAGCATGAGATGTTTGAGTTTTCTGGAAACATTATCTCAAAACATCAGGTTGTTTCCTTAGCAAACATTATCTCAAAAAATTATATTGCTTCCTTTAAACTCAATTAATGTCTAATCTCTTAATATACATTTGCATGGAAGTACAAGTTGGTTGTGTATTTGATAGTATCATTAGTCATTATATTAACCTAGTTTATGATGTTTTCACCTACACTTTGTATTAAAAAAACAAGTCTTATCACATCCTTGCACACCTCAAATATTAGAATTTACATTAATTTAAAATAATCAAAATGAAAGCGGATTTATGGATATATAACTAAGAATAAATTAATATACCAAAAATGCATAAACTAACTAGCTTAGAAAACATTAAGCAATCTTATCTTTCTTTTTCATATTATCTATTTTTTAAGAAAGAAAAAAACAAGTAAAATATCAACCATTTGTGAATATATAAACAAATGAATTTGAAATCTGAGATTTAAAATGAATAATTGAATTGATGATTATTTTATGGGTGAAACCGTCAACGAAGGTTAGGTTGCGTAACTTAATTGGAGACGATGAGCTGAGTCAAAGAGATTTAAAGTAACGCTGAATGGGCCCCACTCCCCATAACAACCATTGACCTGTTCCTTCCCCCACTTTCCCCAACTTTCATTACTCATTATTCCAACTTCACATGGGACCCTTCCCTTGACTTTTTTTCCTCCCTTTTTTCAACAAAACGAATCTAATCTTTCAACTTAGATCTCCCAATCTTATTATTCTTCTTATTACTATTATTTATATATTCCACGCACAAAATAATTCAACTCCCACATCAAATCAAATAAATAAATGCCATTTTAGAATAATCTAATTTGTTGCATAAATAAAAAAACGGATCACTATATTTCATTTCATTTCCAGACCTGTACTACTACTTCCGGTCAAATTTACACAAAAGTCCTCGTCAAATTTAGACGACTCCGTCAAAGTCCACACCGCAAAAGTTGACTTCCATGCCCACTTTTTCCGCCCTTCAACCTCGCATCCGCCGTTACCGTCACGGCCAGACGGACACTTCCGTCAAGTTTCCAACACGACGCCGTTCGTTGACTACCTCAAAGGCCGAAACCAACGCCGGTTGCGGCGGGTAACGGCAGCGCGTGATGGTGCTCACCCTCGTACGTCACTATCAGCATCTTCGGGTCATCTTGCGCGCGCTCCACGTGCTTCCTCGCCGGACACCCTCTCACGGTGCTGCACTTGTAGTACCCACTGCCAAAAACACACCAATTCTCAATAACAAAAATTTCAATTCTAGATTCCAATTGAATACCATCTTAACTACGTAAATTATTGAAGCCAAGCTTCCCAAGTTTCAATTATAATTGAAGAACTAATTAAAAATCGATTTTTTAACGGACATTGAGATCTGCATTTGACTTAACCGATTCAACAAGGTGAGAGAAGAAAGAATAGAATAATACCGAGGAAAAGGTGAGCCCTTGATCGGTTTTTGGCCGTACTTTCTCCACGAGTACTCGTCCGGTGGGATGTCGGCGATCTTGGAACTTATCGCCGGTACGCGGATCGTTTGCTTCACGCGCGATTTCCTGAGAAAAAAGAAACCAACGTCAGTGCCTCTGTTTGTGGTTTAAATTAATAATTTTTTTCAAAAGGGTGTAGAGGAAAACCTTTTCTTGGAGCAGTGGCAGGAGGGTTTGGCGGAGAGCGCGGCTTCGCGGCACTTTTTCCGGTGGGAGGAGGAGAGAGGGGGTTTGGCGGCGGAGGGAGGGAGGAAAGGGCCGATCTTGCCGTCGGAGACGCTAGCGTCGTTGGTGACGGAGGATAAAAAGGAGGAGGAGGTGGTGGTGGTGGTGGAAAGAGTGAGGGTTTCGTCTTTGTTGCAGGGCTTGGAGTTGAGAATGGTGGGTTTAACGAAATCCAAAGTAAAGCCTTGTTGGGATTGAGGTTGTGGTTGTGGTTGTGGGTCTGGTTGCGGCTGGGCCTGGGATTGGGCTTGGGCTTGGGGCGGTGCACGGCGGAAGCGGGCGTGGCCGGTGCGGTTGAGAAGGTTAATGACCTGTTTGAATTTGGAGACAGTGAAGTCGGTGATTTCGGAGCAGTCGAGGTTGTTGAGGCTAACGTTGTTGTTATTGTTTGAAGAAGAGGAATTCCCGGCGGAGGGAGAAAGGAGTCGAATGAGATGCTCCATGCTTTTCAATCCAGCGGAAGCGGCTTCTTGAATTGCTAACTGTTCCTCCATCCTGGTTCTGGGAACAAGATCGAGCATATCCACTGCCATAAAACACGAAGAATTATAGGAGAAACAAAGGAGAAGAGGTTTTGGTTTGGTTTTTGGTTTTGGTGTGGGAAGGGGAGAGAGAGGTTATAAAAGAGAGAGAGGGGTTGGAAAGTCAAACAAGTTTCGTGGATCCAAGGGCGAACATTGGTTGCAACAGAGCAAAGTACGCCACGACAAAGCAAGAGTTACTGTGAAGGTCCAAAAGAGGTGTAGGTGGTGGGTCCCACTTTCCTTCGATAAGTGGGCAACAGATAAGACACCAGAACAAAAAAATGTAAAAACCACACCACTACAAAATATCATTATGGTTAATAATCTCTATTCTCTGTATCATCTTTTTTTCTTTTCCTTTTCTTGAACTGAGTGTACGTGACAACTAAGCACTGCTTAACATTGACTTTTCTTCTCTCTCTCTCTCTTTTTCTGATAATTCATTAATAATTTTCTCATTATTTTCTACTATTTTTTTCTGATTTAATTTTAATAAAAATAAACTTACTTAATTTATAATATAAAGAATAGGTATTTCAGCAAGATAAATAATTTATTCAGATCCTGACATTGACATTGCACATGGTATCCTTTGAACCTTAATTTGATAGTATATATTGATATGAAGTTTGTCAATTTTACAACTCAAGTTTTAATATATAACTTCTATATAATCTCATTATAATAATATGAATATTAGTAAATAAAATAATTACTAACCATAACTTCTTAATAAAAATCATTAAACATGCAAGTTCTTATTTCTACTTTTCTTTTTGTGGAAAAAGTTCTTTAAACTATTCTGTAAGGGGGAAGGCAGTGTTTATAAAGACATAAACTCTTAGTTTCCTTTCTTTGCAAGTTAGACAGTCAACGCTTTTAAAGGTGCTGTAATACTTTATTTTTATTTTTTTTTTCTAACTATGCCTCTTTGTTTAAAAACGTAAACAAATATATTCTTTCAAACTTTATTTGTATAAATAAATTTATTTATTTTTATTTATTTCTAAGACAAAATTCAGTTATGGAAAAACTAAATCAACTATGTCATATAAATATCAATTTCTAAAGTAATATTTTTTATAGATTTTTCGATACAAATAATTACTATTTATATATTACAATAATTAAATTCTAATATGTAAATAATAATAATAATAGAATATACTGGTGTAAATCAACTTTAAAAATTTTTATTTATGTAATTTTTTTAAATTAAGTTTATTTGAGAAAAAAATCATACTACTTTTATTATCTTTATAAACTCAGATAATTTTCTTTTCTACATTAATTTTTTGTATTCATAAAGTTTATTTTTTTCACATAATTAGAAGTACATGATCATAAATAAAAAAAACACTTCTATATATTAAACTTCATTATATTAAAGTATAAAAATAATTAATATTATATTTAAAATAATTAAAACATTCACATTGTATTTAACTATTGCATTATATACATTATCTGTACTTAACTATTGCATCATATACATTCTCTATATAATTAATAGGGAGTTTTATAAATTTATAATAAGTTTAAATATGTTTATCTTATTTAATCATTTTTATCTTCTCAATTTTATATTTATTTTTTTCATTAAATTTAACTTGCATAAATTTAATTTATTCTTAACCTATCTTTTTGTGTAAGTTATACCAACATAAAATGCATCATTGTAAATAAGTCATGCATGTCTGGCATGATTTTAGATTTATTAAAATGAAGTAATATGAACTCGACATATGAATTCAATGTAAGAAAAGGAATCATGTTTGATGTATATAACTTTAATTAGTATTAACGGATGTTTGTATTTTTAATAAAATCATGTCGTACTCGCTCGACTTTAGTATAATCTTATTTGAACTAAACTTATGCATAAGTGTTATCAATTCATATGTTTTCATATTAAACCAAAGTCGTCACAACTCGTGCATAAAATAATTTTATTACTTATGTTAATATTAATATAGACAATTTTATATAAAAAAATTATTTATATGTTAATATTAAATTTTTATATTAAAATATTATTTACACAATTATTGAAAAGTATGACCAATAGACAATTTTATAAAAGAATATAGCAGAAATAAAATATTTTAAAAGTATAGAAATTATTATAAGAATTGTGATTAAAGATAACATTAAATTAACTTGTTAGTTTTATGTAGTTATATATTAATATTTGTTTGATTATTTTGTGTGATAGTGGGAGAAAATGAAGTTATAAATCAATAGTGCAAAATAAAAAAAATAGAAATTGGAAGTAAATTTTACTATCAACCTTGTCTACTTGCACAATTGCTTATATTATGATTTTCATTCCGATAATAGAGTATTTTTGTTGGCTTATTTAGAATTAAGTAATCCATTTTGTTATACATAGATGAGTATTTGGTGTTCCTAGGTCAAGTACGAAATTTGATCTTGTGGAAGTAATAATTTTTATAAAATTATCTATTGATCTTAATTTTTTTAATAATTGTGTAAATAATATTTTTATATTTCACAAATATTTTCACATAAACAATTAATATTAACATTTTAATATTTTTCTATATAAAATTGTATGTATTAATATTAATACAAATAATAAAATAATCTCATGTAGAAGTCGTGTAAAGGGTACATAACTTCAGTTTAATATAAAATCAACTAACTCATGTCTCCATACACAACTCGTGTGAGCATGATATGATTTTAGTCTAGTCTTATTTGAACTGGTGACTTCATTTAATTTAAAATAAAAAATAAACATTAATAAATATTAATCAAATTCATGTGAGCCAAACAAGACTTCTCCTGTAATATTAATTTCATTTCAAGTTGGCATAACTTTATTCGTGTAAAGGGTATATGATTTCGGTTTAATATAAAAAACAACTAACTCATGTCTCAGTACACGTGAGCATGATATGATTTTAGTGTAGTCTTATCTGAACTGAACTGATGACTTCATTTAATTTAAAATAAAAATAAACATTAATACATTAATCAAAGTGGTGTGAGCCAAACAAGACTTCTCCTGTCATATTGATTTCATTTCAAGCTAGCATAACTTCATTCGTGTAAAGGGTACATGATTTCAGTTTAATATAAAAACAGCTAACCTATGTCTCAATTCACAACTTGTGTGAGCATTATTTTGATTTTAGTGTAGTCTTATTTAAACTGGTGACTTCATTTAATTTAAAATAAAAAATAAACATTAATTAACATTAATCAAAGTCGTGTGAGCCAAACTTTTTCCCGTCATATTGATTTCATTTCAAGCTTGCATAACTTCATTTTTGTAAAAGGAACATGATTTCGGTTTAATATTAAAACAACTAATTCATGTCTCCATGCACAACTTGTGTCAGCATGATACGATTTTAGTGTAGTCTTATCTGAACTGACTTCATTTAATTTAACATAAAAATAAACATTAATATATTAGTCAAAGTGGTGTGAGCCAAACAAGACTTCTCCTGTCATATTGATTTCATTTCAAGTTGGCATAACTTCATTTGTGTAAAGCGTACATGATTTCAGTTTGATATAAAAACAACTGACTCATGTCTCCATGCACAACTCAGGTGAGCATGATATGATTTTAGTGTAGTCTTATCTGAACTGGTGACTTCATTTAGTTTAAAATAAAAAATAAACATTAATTAACATTAATCAAATTCATGTGAGCCAAACAAGACTTCTTCTGTCATATTAATTTCATTTCAAATTGGTATAACTTCATTCGTGTAAAGGGTATATGATTTCAATTTAATATAAAACAACTAACTCATGCTCAATACACGTGAGCATGATATGATTTTAGTGTAGTCTTATCTGAACCGATGACTTCATTTAATTTAAAATAAAATAAACATTAATACATTAATCAAAGTGGTGTGAGTCAAACAAGACTTCTCCTGTCATATTGATTTCATTTCAAGCTAGCATAACTTCATTCGTGTAAAGGGTACATGATTTCGGTTTAATATAAAAACAACTAACTCATGTCTCAATGCACAACTCATGTGAGCATGATTTTGATTTTAGTGTAGTCTTATTTAAACTGGTGACTTTATTTAATTTAAAATAAAAATAAACATTAATTAACATTAATCAAAGTCGTCTGAGCCAAACAAGACTTCTCCTGTCATATCGATTTCATTTCAAGCTAGCATAACTTCATTCGTGTAGAGGGGACATGACTTCGATTTAATATAAAAACAACTAACTTATGTCTCCATGTTTAACTCGTGTGAGCATGATATGATTTTGGTGTAGTCTTATCTGAACTGATGGCTTCATTTAATTTTAAATAAAATAAATATTAATTAATATTAATCAAAACCGTGTAAGTCAAACAAGACTTCTCCTGGCATATTGATGTCATTTCAAGTTGGCATAACTTCATTCTCATGAAATTAAAGTTTTGTCATGTATACATGACTTCTTCGTAATAAAATCATATCAACATGACATAATTTATCCATATAGATAAGTTTTTCAAATTTGTATGTTTTAATAATTTTGTTTCAAAAATTATACCATTTCAAAAAGTCTTCCTATAATTTCTGACTTATTATCCAATTTATGTAAATTGTTATTTCAACTTTCATAAATTTTGTAAAGTTTTCACACATGTTCTTCTTATATTTTAATAATTCTCTTTAAAATATGGAAAGAAAAATGATCATAGCATTAAATTATCCTATAAACATATATATTTAATATTTATCTTTTAAACAAAGAAGTGGATATAATTTTATAAATATCAATATTGGATGCTTTGTGGAGGATGAGGATAATGTTAAAAAATAATAAATATTTTTCTTATGTAAAAATGTAATATTTCATGAACTTGTTAATTTTTTTATGTAAGTTGTTACTTTTAGTGTTTTATATAGATTTAAAGAATGAATGATTTATCTAGATTGAAGAGTGAGAACGAGGAATTGAAAAAGGAAAGAAAAGAAACAAAAGAAGAGTAAAAAGTAAAGTGAAATTGATTGAATTAAGAAAAAAGAAAATGAAAAGTGAAAAAAATGAATTATTAGTTATTATATATACTAGACTTGAATTATAATATATTTTAATTATATTGCAGCATTATTTGATTTAGCAAAGTAACTTGAGTTCTTATCATAAGAATATATTTAACATTACTCTTAAATTAACTTAAGTACCTTAGTTATCTTAGTACCATTGGATATGTAAGAATATTTGATTATACTTTTAACTTCAATCACATAAATTATATTTCTTACAACCGATTGATAACCATTTTATTTGGTAGATTGTATTACAATAAGATGTATAAATTTGTGAAACCAATTATACTAAAAAAAAACCTTTTATAATTATGTAGTGGTTAAAACAAGCATGCCGATCTTATTTTAACAATTACAAAGTATTAGGATAGATAAGCATATTAAAGTGGTATAACATCACACAACACCAAAAATATCAAATTAACCAAATGGCAATAATATATGTATAGTTCTTATATTATACTACAATTATTATTTTATTGTTGAATACATATGTCTCATAAGAATTCAAACCAATAGAAAATTATTGCGCAACGATGTCATCGAAAGCTTCGTCTTTGCATCTTTTCTTTTTGTCCTTTTGTTTATGGTTGACTATGTGCTTGAGAAGCATTGGTGTAAAAGCAAACAGCAAGTTATGGGATTTTAGGTTTTGAAAATAAGCATCGATTCTAAATACGATTTTAATAAAGTTCAACTATGTAGCATTAATAATTCACTACATGAAACGACGTAAAATGGATCACTCCTTTTGATTTCTTTTGCAAGGTCAAAGGCTCAAAACCTAATTTGGCCAGCCACAAAACAACACCGTGGGAAAGAGAAACGTTGTGATGCTCTTTACTATAAAATAAAAAGTACTCAAAGCAATATCTTTTTGTCATTTCAATGCATGGAGAGTTTCAAAAGCTGGAATCAAAATAGTGACGCATTTATTTATTTATTTATTTTGAAATATGATAGTGATTCTTTTTTTATGACTGAGAAATTATTATTTGTTTATTAACTCAAGACGTAAATCTTATATAATATATTTACCTACATGAAGATTATAAAACTCAATTGATGGTTAACCAAAATGACCATATCTAGACGTGCTACAAGTTGTGTGAGAAATAAATCTAATGAGCAAAACGAAATCCTAATATTATATTTTTGTTTTCAGATGTTTGCAAAAGACTCGTTTTCACATGAATCTTACAATATTTGTGACTCTTATTAGTTCACACCTCAGTATAATCTTAATCATTTTGAATTAGTAAAAATCTAATCAAATTTCTCTCTAAAAAATAAAATAAAAAAATTCGTTACTCTAGAAACATCAAATTGACCCAATTTAAAAGAAAAATAACTAATTTTTTTAAAGATAAAATAAGAATTAAACATAAAATAAAGACTGAATCTACATTTAATATATTTATTATTTATAATTATTTAAAATAAATCTAAATAATCATAGTTAACAAAACCCTTAACATCAAAGGATTCCAAACCACACGTTAGAAGACTACAATTCGAATTATGCTCCATACACATAAATTGCATTCACTTTAAATAAAGTAAAGGATTAACGCCTTTTTATGCAACTATTGTGATTTTATTTTACACCACTATTTTAAAAAATTTTAAATTAATCTTATTTAATTTTGTTTAACTTGCTGAGAGAAAGAACACGTGATACAAAAGGAAATTATATTGACTTATTCTTTTAAAAAAATGAACTAAATTAAAAAATTCAAAACAAGAATACAAAACTGAAAAAAGTTATCTTAAACTATTGAAAAAAAAGTAAAAGGGATATAATAATGGTGGTGGGAAACATAGTTTGAGGTTTTTGTGATAGGGCAGAACAGGTGAGGCAAAGTTGAATTGAATTAGACACGAGGAAGGTTCGGTTTTGACATTTATTATGATGCTGTTTTTTTTCTAACATTGACATTAGTAATGTGTTCAACGTTTTAGCGCAACTACTACGCAAGCTCACCACATCCACACAAAAGTAATAAAAGCATTTGAAGATGGTTACAGTAGCAATGGGTGAGTGTCCGAGGAGTCCACGAAGATCCAACGGTGGTGGTGCGGTGGCTGAGGTAGTTGACCTAAGATTAGGTTTGAATAATGGGAAAGCACATGGTGGCCAATTGGAGATTATTGGGTCAAAGCCAGCAGAATACAGTAAGAGAGAAGAAGGTGGTCACAGAGTGGTTTTGTGGCTCATGGCTATCTCAAACCACTTCATATTCAACCCTCCTAGTTGGGTCTAGCTCAGCAAATTCTAAACTCCTCTTCACGTTTTTCTTTTTTTAATTCTGTGTTGGTTGACTTGTACTAAAACTAGTTGAAGATAAACCACATGGGAACTAGTTGAAGAGGAAAAGAAAAATGGTAAGTAGAAAAAGTCAATGGGAATCAAATGTTCCATTTATCTCAACTACTTCTAGAAGTAAAGCTAGAATTTGCATGGTTTGAGAGTGTCTCTAGCATTTGCACTATTTTGCTTTTAAACATATACAATACATACATATTTCATATATTCAAATAAACATAAATATTCAAAAATTGGTTTTACTAAAAAACTATTATATACAATATTAAACAAAGAACTCGAAAATAAAACTTCCAAAACATATCTAAACTAGTTATGTGGTTGCTTTGAAGTAGACCATCCTTTGTTCATATGTTATAATAGATAATTTTAAGTTAAAATAAGAATAAAAATAAAATAAAAATGATTCATCAACTTATATTTTTAAATTAATTTTTTTAATAAAAAGCTTTAAACTTTCACACAGCATTCTGCTTAAAAAAACAAGATAGAACTATAGAGATTATGAATTGGAAATTATAGAGAGAGAGATCCTCTAGATTTTAAGATATGTGTGAATTCTTTGTCAATTATACATCACCTACACAATTTAACAACCACATTCACCGAAACTTTTGAGTGCACAAATCTTCAAAGCCAACTGGATGTGAAAATAGAATTTTAAATTTACAATCTCATAAAAAAAGTATACAATTAGTTCAAAAGATAGTCTTGCCAATAGTTCACACAAGACAAAGTTATTAAAAAACTTCAATTGGTGATCGATTCGGTAAGAAACCAAGTCAATGGTAGGACCTATTGGTCATCTAGTTGAATCGCATGAACTATAGTAATACTTCTATAAACAATTATACAAAGTATAAATATTAAATTTGTTAACATTACACCAATTGATGGATCTTTAAAGTGTGCGAGACTTGGGATTGAACAATCACTGATATTTTACTATTTTATACTAAATAAACTTCCGACAGGAGTCGAGTTTAGGAAGGAGACATGATATACTTGAGTTTGTATGGCTGTCCTAAAAAAAAAAATCTTGAGTTTGCGACAAGATTTAATTAACAGACCCAAGTTTAGCAGTTAAGTAAGAAATTTGGCCAGGTCAAATTGAGTCAATAATATTATATAACTATCTTCTTATCGTAAATTAATTAATTAATTATACATATAAACTATCAGGGCCATACGATGATTATAAACAATATTGAAGATATCAAATTAAATAAAAAAATAAGTTAAAATTAAAAGAGAATTGTATACAAAATTAGGAGATGAAAGTGATTTGACATTTTCAAAGTCTTTTATGTTCCTCTTCCTTAAGAAACATTATAAGATGAATTAGCATTTGAATCTTAAGAATTAGGATAAAACTCTAGAATAGTTATTACTCTGTATCAAAATAAATTTTCTAATTCTTATATTGTCAAAAGTTTTTATACAAAGGGAGATGATTATATATACCCCCTCAAGACCAACCTCGGTTAAGAATTTACAAAAAAGAAAAAGGAGGACATTAAATTCAAATTTAAATCTCAGATCTAAATCAAAAGTTAAAATTAACTTCATTTATTTGATCCTTGTATTACATTTCTCATATTGTATCCTTGTTTGGCTCATTTTTTTTCCTTTCCTGAAAATAACATAGATGATTATTAGCCTCTTGCTTGCACTCATTTATCCTATTTCCTTTTAGGTTTCAAAGATCCAAATATAACCTCAACCCGAAATTATTATTTGCACCTATTTAGAAAAAAATTACAAGTTCTACATTTTATGGGTGTGATAAATATAAAATAAAAGTAATTATTTTTTTTTGAGGAAAAACATATATTCTCTTGTCATGTTGCAAATTATTTTTCTTGAATTTATGTTTTCTTTTTCTTTTTCTTTATCTTCATTCCTGCACTTATCATCTTTTCTTTTTAGAGAGAATTCTTTCATAAATTTCTAAAATCTAGATAAAAAAATAAAGAGTAAGACCACTTATATTAAATATATGTAACAAACTAACATTCTAATTATGTGATAAATCTAACTCATTACTATTGATTCTCTTTAGGACTTAGAAAAGTATATCATTCCTAGTTGAAGTTTGAATTTTCTTTGAAAGGAAAATATTTCCTTTCTCAAATGAAGTGAAACATAATCTCCCAATTTAAATGTAAGCTCCTTTCTTACTTGATTGATATGCTTATCATATCAATTAGCCTTCTTCTTAGTATGTACTTTGATTTTGATTTTGGTATGCATTTTCTTAATAAACTAGGATTTTTCAAAATCCATCAATGCATAACATAGAGTAATTGTTTGGAAGAGGTATACAATCAAGAAGTCTTAATAAACTAAATTCATATATAACCTCATAGAAAGAAATTATGGTTTTGACTAATTGTATATGATAAAGTTTTCATCATTCTTTTGGATTTTCAAATATCATGCATACTAATAGTCGAGACAAAGTTTTGCTAATCATTTTTATTTGACCAGAAATAACAAATAATAGAAAAAAATCTAATTCCAAATTTTTTCCATAATATTCTCCAAAAGTACTTCGAATCTTTGAATAATTATATGTTTTCGAGAAGTTAATATCTACTATTTCCTTAAAGAAAATATTTGCAATATAAAATAGGCATGGAATGAAATGACTTATTCTTAGAGTAAATAAATTTAATATTTTATTTTGCTACAATACTATCCCATTAAGAAAGTATGAAGTAACTTATTGTATATAGGGTGGAGGTGCTTGACATATTCTTGAACGCGGACAATGAAAATAGGGTTTGTCCGCGTGGTGGAAAAGAAATGAAAGGGTCAAAGTAAACAGAGTGTTTGGGAAGGGGTTTACCCTAAGTTCAACAGTGGCATAGCAAGGCTCAACACTTTTTAGTCAGATCCAGTTTCCAATCCAATTCCACTTTCTATTTTATATTATAGAAAAAAAAAAACAGAACCAATAAAATCAAATAAATATATCGACTGAGACAAAAATGTATTTTAATATCTTAAAATAAATAATTCATTAATAAAGAAGTACATTTTATTGCATTATTAAATTTGGTGAATATATTATTTTTAATAAATAACATAAATAACATATTATGAATTAAATTTATTTAAAATATAAAAAATAATGTATTTATTGTATGTGTGAAATTAATAAATATCATATTGTTGTATATTTAAGTTTTCGATTTTCAAGTATGTTTTGTAAACCAATTAACTTTAGAAATAATTAATTTTGTATTGTATTTAAATATATGTTGCATTTTAAATTTTTTGAATATATTGCATCAAAAAACATATGTTTAATGTATGGATTTATTTATTAATTAGAAATAATTATTATGACCCAGTAATATATTTTTTCTTCTTTAGATATAGATTTGCATAAAAATTTATATATTAATAGATTATATTTAATAATATTATTTAATTAACTACACATTATATTTAATAAATAATAAAATCGATTAATTATACAAAAAAGTGACTATTCAACAATATAAAATATTGTCTTTATGAAATATAATATAAAGCCAAATCAATGTGCACATTTAAATATTTGTTTTATGTAGTTTATAATCATAGTATATTTATTAAAGTTGATTAAATATAAGATATATTTTATTAAATTTATATTTTATGATTTTTTTGTTCAAATTCAAAAAGGTCACTTAGGTTATCTATTTGATACTAGAGTAGAGTTGTTCTCATTCAATTCAAATGTATGCTGCACCTGTTTTACTTTTTGTACATTGTGAGGAACCTTCTTTGTCTTTGGTCAATATCATACTACTGGTTTTGGAGAGCTTCTTCCTCCACTTCTATCATATCTTCCAGCACCTCCATAGCATATATAGCAAATATGAAAAATCAAATTCATTTCTAAAATTTAATTTAAAATCTAAAACTATCCTTCACCCCCCTTTCACCTCAATCAAAATCCTGCATCTTCTCTATTTACATTTTTACATTTTGAGACTGCCACCTTCGACCCCCACATCACACAACGAATGCACCCACTGCACTTACTATGCCAAAAAATTTATTTTAATTTGAAGGACATTTTTGTTTTTTTCTTAAGGTTAAACTTGTAATTACAAGAAATATGGAGGTGGAGAATGATATCATGGAGGTGGAGGATGAAGCTCTCTTGGTTTTGTTCTATCGAATTAGGGCCTGTTTCTTTTTACACCCCCACCAAAATCATCTGCACCACTATTAGTTTTGTAGGGTATACAAGATTAAATTCCTAAACAGGTTACAGCAAGGGTCAAAGTAATCTAATATTCAATGTCAAGGTCTGTTTGACTTCTTTCTTTTTTATTTTTTTTTTTGTTTTAAAGATTGTTTTCTAAAATTATTTCTCAATATTCAGTTTCTCATTCAAAATCTCATAGTCTTTCAGAATTGTTTCTAAATATGCTTTATAAATCAAAGAAACAGTTGAGATGCTTTCCATCTTGTTCTCTTGTTTTCTTCAGTGTTTATATATATATAGCACAGCCTAAGTGTGTGTTTTTTATTTATAAATTTATGTATACTAAAAATATTATTAATAATAAGAAATGCATTAAAATCATCAATAGAAGATCTAAAAGGATTTTACATTTTGCATGGTTGCGTTACCTGTAACAATAATTTACAATGTAGTTCTTGGACTTTAATATTAATAACAAGTTTCCCACTCATATAGGATGGATGGCATGCATTGTTAGATTTCATATGTAAAATAATATATCTTTTAAGTAAATTGTATTAATTAACGCCTTCTGTTTGCCTCAAATTATGCTCATTATCTCTATGCTTGTTCACATTACTTTGAACTTTCTTATTGAAGCATTGTTAATTAACGGTTTTATTTTAAGGAGTTATGCACTGGTGTAAAGTATATTTCTTTCTTTTAATTAGATAATATATGTCTTTAATATGCCTAATTTAAATAAAAATTTATTTTATGTTAATTGATCATGTGACAAAAAAATCATTTTATGTCGGTTGTAATCATTAATAGATATAGAAAAGTAGATTTTTTATGTACATTACCCTCTTGATCGATTAATAAAAATTTTAAAATAGTTTGACTTTTTACATTAATAAAGGCAAAAACAGTCGTAAAATATATTTTTTTTAATCAATGCTTACCTTATATAACATGATATATATATATATATATATATATATATATATATATATATATATATATATATATTTTAAATATTTTCGCACAAATCCTAAACCTATCACGTAGTAAATAATTTTCCGGGAGACGATTTTGAACAATAATAATAACTAATGTACCACCAAACTATCTAAAGTATTTAAAACTAAATATTTTGAATAAGATAAGTTTTCCATGTTATTTTATTTACAACATTTCAGCTTCAGACAATAGAGTTGAATCCTGAAATAATTGAAACATATACACTGTTTATGGTCAATTGTACTAAAAGAATACTAAACTTATTTTAATATATTATTTTAATCAAAGAGTTAATATTATCTATAATAATAGTCCTCATCTAGTACATGTATTAGCTACATTTAAATGAATCTTCTTCCTTATTATATTAAAATGAGAAACAATTCATGAAATTTTTTAAAAGTTTATAAAGTCATTAATGTATGCATTAAAAAAACACTAACTTAAAAAAAAAATATACTGTGATGGTCTTGATCTTGTTCCCTCCTTTCACCTAATATGTTTGCATCACACATAATGAAATACAAATGTAAATTCATAATATAGTTTAGAATACAATGTGATTACAAGCAATTTAAAACTTATTGTATAATAAGTTTTTAATTTCTTTGATTGGCAGTGTACTTTCCAAATACAATAACAATAAACTGTAAATAAAACTTACATGCAATATAAAAATAACTAGTTAGTAATATATGCATGATAATTATAAAATAAGAAATTATTGAAAACTAACCATTTATTTATAGGGAGCTACATATTTTTGTTAATTATTTTGTAATTATAATTTTCGCTACTATATATTTTTAGTTGATATTTCAATTATTAAATGTCTTCGCGACTTATTAAAACTTTTAGTAACTAAAAAAGTAGTTGATTAAATACATAATTTTTTAAGGATTATGTTTTGATTTAAAGTCAAATTAAGCGTGTTTGAAAAGATTAGAGTTGTTCAAATATTTCTTTTAATTGTTAACATTCATGTACAAAATATCTTATATTAAAAAAAACAAGAACAATCATTATTTGATTTTAAAAATATTAGTAATAATTGTCAAAAAATAATGTTAATTATATGACTATACTCTAAGTTGGCATTAAAATAAAATAAAAAAAACTAATAAAATTAAATATTATATATATATATGATCAATAAGTGAAGAAGATATTAATCTAATGTACTTTTATTATTAAACATAACATAAATTCAGTCTAATTTAACCTATTTTTTATATTTATTAAAGTTTAGGTTGATCTTAATAAAGTTTTATTTGAAACACAATTTTAACCTTTAAGAAAAATAAAAAAAAATTAATAGATGTTTTCAGTTTTGTGATAAAATATTATTTTTTATTCTTAATTTAGTTCAAAATAATAACATTAATGTTTACATCTGTAATAAATGAATGAAATGCATTCATGGGTAAAGTGAATTTATTTTTAATAAATTAGTTAAATAGGGCATATTTGTTGTTATTCTTAATTTACGTGAAAAAAAATATAATCTGCAATTATCTAGTAACTGATGAAGTATTCCAGAAACAATGTAATGTTACCTTTTAATTGAAATTGGTAAAATTAAATTCTGTTACGTGACTTCTTTTAATAGTAAAATATAGTTATAGTTATTTTTATTTGAATAATAAAGAGGGTCAGTAACATACAGAAAGTGTTCAAGTATGTATTGAGTTTTCTGCATATGGTTGAAATCTGTGGGGATTCCAACTCATAGTGGCTATGCATGGCAAATTGACAAAACATAAATCTAAAACTAATTCTAAAAGTTGATTCTAAAATTGAATGACAGTTAAATTCCTCTTTCTCATGACAGGGAATTAAGCCTGAGAAGCATATCAGCAAATTCAAAAGAAACATATGGGAATGTCATACACATCAAAATCACTTACCAGACAAGAACTTCTTCTTTAACAAGCCTGTTATTTGATCCCTGCAAACCGTATTACCATACATGAGGAATTTAATAATCTTTCAAATCAAGAGGGTCTTTCTCAAAGCAATGTTAATGCCTAGAGAAGAATCCGAGTTCACCACCACCTGCTCGAATCCATGGTTTCAATTAAGCCAAAGCTATACCATGACATACCGAATAACAGCTAAACTTGGGGACAAAATAATACAATAAAAGCACCTTCCACATTCAATTTCACCTACCCAACAGATGAATAACTCCAATGCTTATTACAGAAGGTAATATATCAAACGTTTCTGCATATATTTCTGCCATATGTCCCCATAAATAACGTATGGATCTGTTACTTGTTGCTAAGGATGCGAGTTTATTACTTTAATGAAGAAGTAGAGAGACAAGTAATTTGGAAAATCATGCAACTATTGAAGTTGTCGAGATTCTGTTCACACAGCACTACAAAAAATGAAAATCAATACATGAGTACAGTATCCAATAATGAGACGTAATTAACTATTTTGTTAATTTCTGCTTTAAGAAGACACGTAAATAAGGAGAAGACCATAATGGAATATTTCAGTATTTTCAACTCCTTTGCCACCCTTCATTTGTGTTACATATATTTTCTTTACAGATTAAACACACCACAAAATTCACAACCTCTTTTGTTTCGTCTCACCCTTATTTTGCATCAACAATGATCAAAGGCAAAGACGTGTATGATGTAGTGGCAGGTATTGTGCCCCTCTACGTGCCTTTGTTCTTAGCATATGCCTCTGTCCGGTGGTGGAAGATCTTCACTCCAGAACAGTGCTCTGGTATAAGCCGTTTTGTGTCGGTTTTTGCAGTGCCCTTCCTCGCCTTCAATTTCATATCCGGCAATGACCCTTACACCATGAACTTCAGGTTCTTAGCCGCCGACTCTCTTCAAAAGGTTGTGATTTTGGTTGCACTCGTTCTGTGGAACACTTTCACAAAGTGGGGTAGCCTTAACTGGACCATCACACTCTTCTCACTCTCCACTCTTCCCAACACACTCATCATGGGGGTTCCTCTTCTCAAAGCCATGTATGGCGACTTCACAGCCAACCTCATGATCCAAATTACGGTTTTCCAAATTGTGATTTGGTACACTGTCTTGCTGTTCATGTTTGAATATAGAGCGGCTAAGCTACTCATTCTAGAGAAATTCCCTGACACTGCAGCTGCTATATCCTCCGTTAGGGTTGATTCAAACGTTGGTTCTCTCAGTGGCAGGAAGGTACTAGAAACTGATGCAGCAATAGGAGAAGATGGGAATGTTCATGTGGCGGTGAGGAGCATGTCACGTTCTGTGTCCGTTGCATCAAACGTCAATTGGACTGAGATCTATTCGGTGGAATCATATAGAGAACCAAGGCTCACAAATTCAAACTTTAGTGCCACAGATTTGCACCCACATGGTCCCAAAAGATTGGAAATGCATGAGAAAAATTTACCAAGAAGCAAGAGTGTTGGTGATTATTTGGTCTCTCCGTATCCGTTTCTGAAACCAATAGGGCACAAGGAGACAAACAGTAACAAGGTTGATTGTGCAAGCGAAACTGGTGCATCAAAAGGTAACTTTTTCTCACAAGAATCACATTTACACGTGATGCACGCACTCAGACTCTGTATATAAATTCCGTTCAAAGTTATATATAGAAATTAGCAACAAGAGCAGTAGATGTAAATTAAAAGCATTCACATTACATTTTATAATAGTTATTATAGATGCTAATTGATTGCTAGATCCATATTACATGTGTTTCAACTGGTATGTAATCAAATTTTCATAATTGTAATACCAAATTGTTGTGTTAGAATACACTTTTATATATAAGAGTTGAGGCATTTTTCAAATGCCTCACCTTTATTTAATTTGTTATTTGTTGATAAGAGAAAAAAAAAACACATTATATTTTAATAAAAAAATGAAAAATTGCCACCAAACTAGTTATTAAATTATATTTTTTATCTATCAATTATTATATTATATTTATATGAATGTTCCTTGGTCAAATATATTTTATAAATTAACTTTAAAGCAAGTACTAACAATTAGAAGATTTTAATGCATATTTTAATATATATATATGAATTTTATCAATTCATTCATATTATATTACTATTTTTTTTTTCATAATATATTTTATCAACACTTCTTTTAAATGATAAAAAATTTAAAATATAGAATTGTTTCATTTAATGAATGCTATAGTTTATGGCTTAGAAAATATATTATAAATATTAATGAGCGTATATTTAAGTTTCCTATTTTCAATTTGTTTCAATTCCATAAACCAATTTTTAAAAATTATTTTTATAAATATATAAATTAATTATTAAATTAATAAGAAGATGTATTAATGAAATTAAATGTCGTGTTTATAATATAAAAAGAAGCTTTAATTGTCTAAACTATGAGCAACAATATTAAAAAACAATTAAAAGATGTTTTTTGTCTGCTTCTTTTGTTTTCTTCAAATGTTTAGAGGACAATAAAAAATAAATTAAAAAGATAGAAACAATATAAAATCTGTTTTTTTTTTCTCTGGAATACACGTTGAATTAATGCATCCATTTTATATAGTATGACAAAATAGTAATGCACCATGAAGTTGAAATTAAGTCCATTTCATTTTTTCCTTTTAAGTAGTGTAAAGAAATAGTAATATTAACCACATTAATCATGTGAAAAAATTGTATCAACATAATTTTAAAAAAAAAGTTTTAAAATGTAATTGTTAATAGTATAATATCACCATATGATGCTCGTATATAATTTCAATTGTGCTTAATACCATTCATAATATTGTAATGTAATAGAATGTGTTATTAAAACAAACACATTTTGTAAATGTAGTTGTGTATGAAGATGTTAAAATTGAAGGTGTTGAAGATCCTGTATTGGAAACTCAGAACGAGAACAGTAATGGAGATTCAAATAGAAGGCAAGAAATGCCTCGTGCTAGTGTCATGATAAAGCTTATTCTCACTATGGTTTGGAGGAATCTCCTAAGAAACCCTAATACCTATGCAAGTGTTTTGGGTCTTGTTTGGTCTCTCATATTTTTTAGGTATTTCTTCTATCTCTTTAATTTCTTTCTAATGTCTCTTTCTAGATTGATGTATGTAAATCACACCCAAAAGTTAAAAATAAAATAAAATAAAAGTATTGTTAATAGTATATTATATATACCATTCATCAATCATGGTTGCTTGTGAGCAGGTGGAAGATCAAAACGCCATCTATAATAAAAGGATCCATAAAAATAATTTCTGATGTTGGGTTGGGAATGGCCATGTTCAGTTTAGGTAAGTGTTATTTCAACTTTCTTTTTCTGTGACATTATCTTGTTGGACATAATTACTTAATATCAAATGGTTTTATAAGGTGAAATTTGACCAGTTTTAGAAATGTAATAGTTTCATAGTAAATTAATACATATCAAAATAATTGAAGTGTTTTAGTTATTTTTTTTATGATAATAATGTGTGTGTCTATGGCCATCTTTACTTAATTAAACAGGTTTATCCATGGCATTACAACCTAAAATCATTAATTGTGGAAAAGCTCGAGCTATAATTTCAGTGGTAATTAAATTCTTGATTGGTCCAATAGTGATTCTTGCAACCTCTAAAGTCATGAATATCAATGGAGTTCTTTTAAGGGTTGCAGTTGTTCAGGTGAAACAAAACTCACTTGTGAATTCTTGAAATTAATAACATTGAATTATTATAATAATAATAATAATAATAATAATTATTATTATTATTATTATTACTATTATTATTATTATTATTATCATATGTATTCAAATTTTACAATATAGCTATTTGTGACACCATGGAGTAATTTTGTAGGCATCCCTTCCAGAGGCTATTGTTCCCTTTGTTTTTGCCAAAGAATATAATCTGCATGCAGACATACTCAGCACAGCGTAAGAGTGTGAATTTATTATAGTAAACATATAGTTTTCATTGATGGATTAAAAGCAATTATATTAAGTTCTAAATGAATTTCAAAAATAATTTTGCAGGGTTATCTTCGGAATGGTGGTTGCATTGCCCGTAACAATAATCTACTACATGATTCTTGGACTTCAAAACTTTTCTTAGAAATAAAACTATATGTAGCATTTGAAGTAGTGTTATCAAATGAGAAAAAGAAAACTTTATTAGTTTTATACAAATAATAGATCTCAGAGATAGGTGGGTTGAATTGTATTTCACAACCCATTTTAAGAGATAAAAATTGTTTAATATAAGTTTGTAAAATTGTCTAGTAATCTCACCTAAAGTGTGTGTTTATGCATTTATAAGAAATTGTTTATAATGAAGTCATAAAATTCGAAAATTAAGTGTTAGTAAATAACATCAATTTACTCTAGTTTACCATTCATTATGACTATATGTTTAACTATAATTGATAATTTCAAAAAAATTAAAAAAACAAATGTGTTAAATTATTGCAGGTAATAAAAATAGTTAATGAAAACGAATTTCTAGTTACAAAACTTTATTTCCCCAATATGGTCTGTACAAAGCGTATTAGTTATTCTTCCACATGAGTCTTGTAAATTTAAAAGAATTTAATTATTTGTGAAGATAAAGGTAGGTAACAATTTAACAAAAAAAAAAAAAATAAGAGGAATAGATTTTTTTTTATCAGCAACAGAGAAAGAATGAAAGTTCTAGAATTTTAATTTCTTTTAGTGGACAATAAAGAATTAAGCATCGAAGAAGGTAAGAAGATATTTACATTAAAAATAAACTTTAGTGGTGGTCTATCCAAAATTAAGGCATTGTTTAATAAAAAGTACATTTAAACATAGCTTAAAAAGACTAGAAATAGTCAATAACATTACAATAGTTCTGGTTCACAAATTTTGTAAAACTGGTCAACACTTTTGCTTCCAAAACATTACAATTGTTTCTATATTTTTATTATTCTTAACACTTGCAATTGCAAGAACAACAACAAAGAATATATATTCAACTATAATAAAGCATCCTCTTGTTCCCACATGTATGTTTATGTATATATTTTTCAGTCACCACCTTAACAAACCCGAATTGTTACTCTCTATGACTGTCAGTTATTTTTCACATCTTAAAATATCATTTTCATACATGTTAACGGTTCTAAATACCAATCAAAATATAAAAAAATAACATGATTATATTTACCTTTCAACATAGTTCAAATTTTTTATCGTATCAATGCAAATACCTCAATCACATCATACTTCTTATTCTTAAAATAATTTCATTCCTACATTTCCATGTATACCATATTACTGTCATCCATAACATTCTCCACACACATCTCCCTCTCTTCCCATAACCGAACATGTAAAAAGTAAGTGATTTACATTTTCCTTCCTAGAATTATACAGAGGACACAATGCATTATTGATTTGAATTCCTAATTTAATTAATTTGTCTCTAGTTGGTAACCTATTCAAAATTACTCTTCAGGCACATATTTGAGAGGCATGTAGTGTTTTGACTAACCACAGGTTAAAAGATATTTCCTCTTCTTCTCCTAATGCTTATTCCATTATCCTAATATATGCAACTTGGACAATGTATTCTAAGCTTTTCTTTCTTTTCCACACCCACTGGTCACCAAGAGTACCTTTAGGTCTAGTTTGCTGGATAATATTACAGAAAACCTCTACTATAGGTATTTCTCACTCAAACCAGCATTGAATTAACATAAATTCAGCAAACGCAGCTTTAAGTGACCTATATTCCTTATGCAACACTTATCCCAAAACAATATAGTATTACCTCTTTGAACGTTCTAGAGATAACAGTCTCATTAAAATAATTTCGTTCATGATTGTCGTTACAAATACTAACAATTAGAATATCTTAATGCATATATTAATATATATATTTATATATATATATATATATATATATATATATATATATATATATATATATTAATTTTATAATATATGGTTATACTTTATTTAGTAATAAATTATATACATATAAAGACAATGTAGGTTTTAAAAAGCCTATAGATTCAAATTAGTTGTCTAATAACAATAAATTTATTTATCAAATATAATTTGTAGTAAAATTAGTCAGGTTAAAATTTAAGATATGAAGATATATATATATATATATATATATATATATATATATATATATATATATATTTTTTATATATTTTTATATTTTTTTTTTTTTTATTTTATTTTTTA
>Ga0209700_101762_pt1 | contig 44988 bp, 24 predicted proteins | sample SiratroredBW_FD_187528 | JGI IMG/M metagenome (GOLD analysis project Ga0209700, IMG submission 187528) | Root nodule microbial communities of legume samples collected from California, USA - Siratro red BW (SPAdes) (version 2) | ecosystem: Host-associated > Plants > Roots > Nodule | place: USA... | reverse complement strand
TAGTCCCCGTCAAACTTTGGGATGCAAGGTTGGGCAAAATTGCTTGCTTCTGCCGCCATCTTCACACTCTCAACCAGGGCCTGACCTAGCTCTGGTACCAGAATGTTAAGAACTAAAACAATATTATGAAAGCAAGAACTTCAACAGACTGGAGGAATGACTTGCATTACTATTGAATGAGATGCGGAAGCTACTTATAGCTTTACAGACTAAAAGAAAATAAACTACTCTTCTATGTTGTTCCTAGAAACATGGTAACAGACTTGACTAAATCAAATAGCAATAGATCCTAAAGACTAGGACTTTTATTCTAACACAATAACAAACTAAGACTAAATCTTATCAGTGCAGGAAGCAATTGACCTTTTTTCTGCACCAACACCACCATCCATGTCCATTTTTGATGGAGTACAGGAAGCAACTGCCCTTTTTTCTGCACCTCTGTAATTTCTAATTATACTTTCATCATTTTTAAAATGACCACTTTATCCTTTCTAAAGGTAATTTCTGATTACCCGTTCTGAAAATATTTTGAAACAAAACTTTTTGAAATTTTTGAAACATAATTATCAAAATAAGATTTTCACAACAGAATTTCCAAAACAAACTTTCGAAAATTTATGAAATACATTTTAGTTTGAGCTTTCCGAAATAGAAATTTTGAGACAAGCTTTTTAGAATACATGAAATTCTTATAATGAAGTTTCCAAAACAAAATTCTCAGAAAAAAAAAACTTTTCATAATATTGATGCATTCTAAAATAGAATTTCCAAAACAAAATTTCTAAAATATACATGTTACCTTGTTTTTGAAAAACATCCAATCAAATCCACCCTTTTACTCACTCTACAGTGACAGAAGTGGTAACGTGGTGCACAATGAAAGATATTTTAATCTTATCCTTATAGTATGGGTGCAGTTAGTAATCATGGAGTTACAAGAAGAAAAGGCCACAATTCATTTGCAAATAAGAGATAGCTTCCTCTTATTTGATGCTTCTGAAAAGGCTTCTCTGTTCCTCTATCTATTTGTTTTAAGAATGTCATATTAGTGCATTTACCACAAATATAATGTTGAAAATTTTATCCCAATCATCTAACACCTTATTTCAATAAAATAAGTCTATTTCTCTTTTTATTATATGTTTTTTTAATATTCTTTTAGAAATACTTATTTTAAATTTAAACAAATTGGTCCGAATTGAAAGGGAATTCACGTGAAATATGTTATCATATTTTCTGATGACTCTAATTTATGTGATGATCTATGGACAGAAAAAAAAAATGTATTTTTCTTTAGCTACTGTTGGCAATGCTAGCATGAGACTTGTTCCACTTCATATCTAGAGTCTATCATTTTGGAAGGTGATGTCATTCAATTCGTATAAACTTTTAGCGACACTTTATAAGGTAGAAAAGTAGGTAAAATAAATTATACTTTACTAAACTAAAATTAATTTGTACATCATAACTTTTCTAAAGGTCTTTCTCATTTTTTTTTTCTAAAAGTTAACTAAATTTTAACATATTAAAAAAGTTTGATTCATTTTATTTTACTTATGAATATATTCTTGATAAAGTATCTCAAAAATAGGTAAATAGTTACATTGTGTATTGATTTCCTTCTTTCAATAAATAGTTACATGTTCCTAACGTATTTATAATGATTTATTACATTGGCAGCAACTTTTAATAGTTGAAGTTATGGTTTTAGATTTGTACTATTTCTGCACACTAAGAAGCTATGTGATTATGCAGTGTCACAGAGCATTATAAACCCTACACATTCATTGGTTTACATGATGTGTTTAAAATCATATCATGCATTAGTTAATGACAAGGTATTTTTTTCCCTTTCAAGGATTTTTAATTACTTTATTGATTGATTTTGTTGTCAATGAATGATATAATTGTTATTTCTATTTTTTTAATAATTGCTTTAAATAACTTTTTACTCACCCGTTAATTTGTTCTCCAATAAAAAATAAAGAAATTGATGGATAAATTAAAGAGACTGAAAAGAAAAAAAAAACACTAATTAATTGACGAAATAAAAATAAGAAAATGAAATTAGTGGTTATGTCGTTGACAATAAAATGAAACTATATATATTAATGCAAAAATAAAATATATATATATATATATATATATTAAGTATTTACCAAAACAAAAATTTTAAAGACTTAATTAAAAATACTCAATTTATATATAAATAAAGTATTTAAAATTTAATTAAGCATATAAACTTAAGAGTTATATAAAAAGAAAATGGGTGTAGAAAAACAAAATATATAACGTCTATCGGCCTAATAATGAGATTGATAAAACGATTATAGTGAGCATTATTTACTTTAGATTTCAGTGACGTATATTTCCACTAAATTAATGGTTTAATAACAGGGTAGTTAAGAGTGTATTTTAGAAAATAAAATGGGGTTATCAATGTTGATTAGCACGTAGATAAGTCACATTTTCTTTTTTTTTTCTTGCATATTATACCATTTATTCTAAATATACTTATGTTGTTGGAATAAATGTGTTGAAAATTTTATTTTTATAGTAAATTAATTGTTAATCATATTTGTACACCCTAAAATAATATGTATAAAGCTAAGTATTCTATTAATTATAATTATGATTCATCAACATACATTAATCCTTTAAATTAAAATATTTTAAAATTCTACCTTCATATACTAAAACACAATTACTAAATTATCTTCAAATTGTCTTTCAAATGTAGCTTATGCCTAAAAGCACCACTCATTCCAAATGATCCTCCACAGATTCATCTGTAACACTATATGCTCTCGTGTCAAAACCACGATCATTGCAAACAGATGTCAAAACACAAATACAACAAAACAAAGGGTAAGCTAATCAAATTTTTAATAATTTTGAGTATTTCAATTCAAACACAAAGATTTACAACACTCAAGTCTTTCATTCAGTTACATGCACCATCACAATATAAGACATTGACACACTACAAACTTGACTCTACTTTTTGAAGACTCGTGCATTGAATAGACCCCAAGATATGCACCTATTATACATCTCCAAACTGTGAATCCACATAGCCTCTACACAAACGAATCATCAATCATGTATGATAGAGTTAGCCTCCGTGAGACTTTCCTGACCAACTATGTTTCAAGCTGTAGTCACCCAGTTCAGACCTCCTTTGACTCCCACCACCTAGTAAAGATCATCTATTTGATTCCTATTACTAGTAGAGTTAGGATATCAATCGTTATTGATCTGGTCCTTAGACAATGCACTTCCTAACTGACCTAGGCACGGGTGTTTCTTTTCCTGAAAACACTATGACTAGAGCTTGACCAACACATGAACACTTTATCAATTTCAGAACATAATCTAAATCTCTTCTCATGTAATCATTCTCTTTTCAATCTCAATCTCAATCTCAACCTCAAATCTCAAACTTTAAAGAAATTGTTAAATCATCAGTAGATTTAAATTTTTCACTTAACCTATTCAAATAAATAAATACATCACATTACAAAAGAATCAAACAATCAAAACTAAAAGTCCAAAAGAAGTTTTTTTTTTTTTTTCCTGAGCGAAAATAATTTCACCAGAGCGAAAATCCCCCTCGCCCGAGCAAAAACTCTCTCGCTTGAGCGAAAATATTCTAGAGAGCACACTTGTTCTAGGGCCATTTTCACCTGAGCGGCATTATCCTCGCCTGAGCGAAGTTGCCATCTCGCCTGGGTGAAGAACTTCTCGCCTGGGCGAAAACAGTCCAGAGAGCACACTTGCTCCTCCAAACCATTCTCGCCTGGGCAGGATGTTATCGCCTGGGTGAATTATACAAAAAACGAAAACTTCTACTGCCTCAAAGCTAACATGCATGCCTTAGATAACCAAAATAATAAGAATAAACATGGTTATACAATAAATGGTCTACCCTAGCACAAAATACCAACTCAACATATCAACATCCCATCAAGTTCACACAACTATCTCATACAAACAACATTCAATACAACATTAATCCAACATTTCAGACCTGTAGGAAACTTTACCATATACAAATTGTACAACTACTACATCACTAACTTCTCTATTCAAAACTTAAATTTGTAAACCAAACAAGCACAAACTTTAGGTTAGTTTCCCTTACCTAAATTGCATTTGAAATTCTCTCTAACAATATCAATAGCCTAAGGTCCTCAGGAACTTGAATCTGCATCAAAGGACCTCTAATCAACGATCATACTAACACACTAGCAAATTCAGCTCACAGAGGCACCGTCTGATGGCTCAGAGGCCACATGCAAGCTTAGTATGTAGATAAAAGTGAAAACCTAAAACTGGTTATAAGGAAAGGGGGTAGAAAATGAACTTACTCTATTGGAGATTCTGATCAGGTATACTTGCTCTATTCTCCGCCACGAGTCCAACTATGGGCTCCGCTCGAGAAACTGATGAAATACAGACGCGAAGTCTTAGAGAGAAGTCAGAGAAAAGGGAGGTCAGGGGTTTTTAAAGAGATGGTGGCTCAAATGGGAATGAGACTTGACTACTAACTTTTCCTATAAATATGTGTTTTCAGTTTAATAATATAATAATAAGATGTTCATTTCACTTTTACTCAGATGACAAATTTTTTAGGTTGTTACATTCTCCCTAACAAGAAAAATTTTCGTCCTCAAAAATTGACTTGACTAGGAAAAAGGTGAGAGTAACTTTCGCTAATGGTCTCCTCCAACTCCCAAATGGAATCACCAACTTTGGCATCCACAATACTTTCACCATGCTGATGGTTTTGCCTTTGAGTTACTTAGTCTGCTGGTCTACAATTCTGATCGGTTGGGCTTCAAAGCTCAACTTCTGCTTTACTTGCACTTCATCCACTACTAGGATATGACTAGGCTCAGACACATACTTCTTCAATTACGACATTAAATACATTGTTCAAATTGGCTAACTGAGGAGGCAGAGCAACCTCACAAGCCACAGGTCCTACTCTTCTAATTGTCCAGTATGGTCCAACAAACTTAGGGTTCAACCTTCTTGACTTAGCTCTTCCTATACCCTCAGAATGTGAAGCTCTCAAGAAAACATGCTCTCCCACTGCAAACACCAAGGGTTTCCTTCACTTATCAACATAAGACTTCTGCCTACGCTGAGAAGCTTTCATCCTCTCTTGGATTTGCTTTAACTTCTCAGTAGTCTATTGGAGTAACTTTGATCCAATCAACATTGCCTACCCATCCTGGTACCAACACAGAGGAGTTCTACTCTTCCTTCCATACAAAGCTTCATTGGAAGTCATTTCAATGCTAGCATGATAACTATTATTGTAAGTGAACTCTACTAGTGGTAAAATCTCATCCCAACCTTTAAGATGATCCAAAACACACGTTCTCAAGTCTTCCAAGGATTGGATCATTCTCTCTGACTGCTCATCAGTTTAGGGATAATATGCATAACTCATTCTCAACTTGGTTTCCAATATGTCTTGTAGAATCTGCCAAAATCGGGATGTGAACTTGTGTCCCGATTGAACACTATACTAGATGGCACTCCATGCAGTCTTACTATCTCCTTAACATATATCTAAGGCCACTTGGTCATAGATATCCTAAGATTCACATGCAAGAAGTAAGTACTCTTCGCTAGTCGATCTACTATCACCCAAACAACATCATGACCACGAGCTGACCTTGGCAACCGAGTAACAAAGTCCATGGTTATGCTATCCCACTTCTACTCAAGAACATCCAATTACTACCATAACCCACCAGGTTTCTGATGCTCTACTTTTTCTCTCTAACAAGTCAAACAAGCAACAACATATTGAGCTACAACCCTTTTCATACCTGACTACCAAAATAACTCCTTAAGACCTTTGTACATCTTAGTCATGCCTTTGTGTAGACTAAGCTGACTCTTATGTCCTTCATCTAAATTCATTCTCTTCATCTCATCATTTGCAGAGACACAAGGTCTGTCTTTGAACCTCAACATGTCATTAGTTCCCAAAGCAAAGTCTCTTGTCTGCTATGTCCCTAACAACTCTATAGTGCCCTTCAAACTAGGATTTTTCAACTGTTTCTCTTGATTTTTCCAAAGAAATCATTAGTTATGGTTAACCTTCCACAACTAATAAAGTCTTTGTGGAAATTCAACTCTAAATTCAGATCTCTAAATTGTCCAATCAATAACCTCTCTTCGATCTTCCATGCTAATATTTGAACTGATTTTTCACCCAAACCATCTACTATCATATCAACCATTTCTAGATGACACACCCATTGGAAGTCACAACTCTTCAAAACTTTATTCGCCTCTTTTGCCTCATTTCAACACTTTAGGAGTAAGCAGATACTCTAAGCCCTTGTAATTTTTGAAGACATTAAACTAAACTCCATATCTGCAATGCCTACAAACCTTTTGGTATAAATGCCATAGTAGTTAACTCTAAATCATGAGCTTACTGGTTTCTCTCATATACCTTAAGATTCCTAGAAGCATACACTACCATTTTCCTTTCTTGCATCCACACCTCACTCATCCCTAATGTGAGGCGTCACAAGACCCTTTAAAGCAAAATGTGGATAGTGTGAATCTACCGCAAAATGTGGATATTGTGAGTCAAAATTCTTCCAAGGAATAGAATCAGCCAGATGTCTCATTTTTCCACCTTCATTAAAAGGCCTATCTTTGTGCCACCTCATCTCTTTGGCAATATTAGATGTCACGTACAATTGTTGTAACCTTGGAGCTAAAGGAAAATAACGCATAACTTTATGAGGTAACTTTTTATGTGGATCTTTATATCGGGGAAATTTATAGGTAGGACAAGAAGTTGATTTCAAATAGTCACCTCGATAAAGAATGTAGTCATTCATACAAGCATCTATTTTGGTGTAATCATGCACAAGCTCATGAATAATTTTTCGAGCCTCAAAGTATGATTCAGGAACTTTACTTCCTTGCAGAAATGATTTTGTTAACAAAGTAAGTATGGCATCAATTGCTTTTGCACTCAAACCAAAGAGACATTTGATATTCAATAATTGAACGATAAATGATAATTTGGAGAAGTTTCGACAATCAGGATATAATTCTTGTCCAACATCCTCTAGTAGTTTATAAAACTTAGATGTTTTTTCATTCATTGTATTGTACTTTGAACTTGTTGTATACCTTGTTTCCTTGCTTTCTTTGGTGTCTTCAACATTAATAACACTCAATATCATGTACCATACTTTGAATCCCATCACTATAATTTTTCTTGTCATCATCTTCATAATATTCCTTCGCTACTTCTCCATGAAGATCCCATATAACATAATCTCTTTTTATCCCAATTGTGATCAAGTGCTCATATATGATTCTTTTATATTGAAATAGATTATTGTTGCACTTTTTGCACGAACATCGTATTAACTTTCCTTCCTCAAGATCTGCAAATGCAAATTCAATAAAGTCTATAACTCCTTTTTCATATAAAGGTTGTGTTCTATCAATTATTTGCATCCAACTTTTATCTAATCCCATACCTATTAAAGAAAAATATTATATTAACAATATGAGAAATTCTACAACTAGATGTGTTAAAGTGCAAATGAAAACATATATTTAAAAAACATGAAATAAAATTAATGAATGCTCTTACTGAGAAGAAGCGTGAATCGCCCGAGGTAAAAACGGGCTTCAAGATTTGAAAAATGGTCACCGAGCTGTGGAGAAATATTGAGTAAAGATCTTCCTATATAAGATTTTCAAATGAAAAGAGATTTAAGAGTACGATATGAGTACCCAATAAAAAAGATAAAGTGAGTACTTCCTAAATAATAAATATATAAGTTTTTGAATTTAACTTAAAATTCTTAAAGATAAGTTTGTTACTTTCATTCAGTCAGTTATAACCAACTTAAGTATTATTTATATATTATTTGTAAATAATTATTTTGCATATATCTTAATAGTGAATAACATATTTAAAATAAAACAAGAGAAAAATATTACTTTATTAGAATATATATAAAAAATATAAATCTTTTTTATTAAGATTCATTATAACAACATAAATATTTGAGTATATATTAGAGGAATATATCTTCTAGATCTTAATAAATTTTAGCTCATACTCTCTACAAAGATGTTAATGATATTAATAAATTGTGATAACTTCATTAAATATTTTTATCCACTTCTATGCTTTTCTATTATATCAAATTATATATTTTTTATATTTAAGAAAATCAATATAATTATACTTCAAATTTTAATTTATTAAATTAAATTAATAAAATATAATTATATATTAATAAATTAATTAATATAAAATAATTTTTTTGGGCCCATTACTTTGTGCTCAAAGAGATTTTAACAAAACTTTTGCCATTTTCAATTTTCCAGCTTCCTAAATTTTTGTCGCTCTCAATTTTTCAGCTTCCAATCTAATTAACACCTCCACAAAATTTTTACCGCTTTTAATTTTTCAGATATTGTCCCCTCCAATCTAACAAGATATTCAGAAAATTTTTCCTCTTTCAATTTTACATATACATTCCCAGCTTAATCCTTCTCAAATTTGAAACTGAACGCTTGATTTTAACGCTGCACTGAAGCCCTTGTTTCACAAAATCTTCAACCAACACATACCCTAAACCGAAGCAGTGAAACCGTGACTACGAAGAATCTCGCATTTGGCAACCGCTTATGTGAAATGTGCTTTATCCTGTAGTTTAATGCTCGATCTGAATCTATAGATGAAAAGGCGTCATTTCTTCGTTTGCTTCCTAAAAGCAGGTGTCTTGTAGCAGTAGAAGGGTATGTGTCGCATTTCTTGTTTAATTATAATTTTATCTTCTCTTCTTATATTTGATTTTAACGTGACCTGGGACTGCTTCCTCATGCTGGAGCATTTTGTTAGGATAAGAGAAGAATAGCAAAAGCAATTCCTTCAATTCGAGGACTGAGAGTCTCTTTAGAATAAGAGAGATAGAAAATAAGCTAATACTTTTCTTGCTTTTTTACTGTGCTTACATTTTGAATGATATATAGCTGACCTAGATTCTAGTCAATAATCGAATGCAAAATGGAAAATAATCGAATGCAAATTGTGATCATTTCATTGAATAAACATTTAGATTGTCTTTCGTTCCAAGCGTCATCCAAAACAAGAAGAAATTTCTTCTCCATAAATTTCTCTTTCAGTCTTCTCTACACCACTTCCTGCGGTAGAATATGATCAGTTGAACCAGTAATTGTGTTTTAATAGCTCTTGATACATTGAGAACATCAAATTCTTGTGGAACATTGATCCAAACTTTAATATCAAATTTACCTTCAATTCTTTGGTCATTGAATACATGTTGGGCGAGTGAGGTCTTACCCACCCCACCCATGCCCACAATAGAAAGTATAGATAGCTTGTTGCTGCCTCTTGAACTTCAACTCCTAGGATTTGAGCTTGTTCTAACGCATGCTTCCTTACATAGTTTTGTTCTACTGCTTCATCTACTTCAACAACCATCTTCACTGCTCTGTCTAATAAAACAAAATGTTAGATAACTCTTGTGCAAAACTTTTAACTTAATCATCATCAGAGTTTTTTAACAACAACATCAATCCTAGGCCTTCCAAGCTCTTCAAGACTGACAAGTTCCACCCGAATTACCCTACCAAAGGAATCAGCCACTGGCATCACACCAATCATCCACAAGAATTGAGCCAGTGATTCACCATATGTTTTAATATTATCATTTCCCCACAATACAAGTGCAATTGTCTCGGGATATTTTCCATCGTTCTCAGCTTTCTGCCTTTCAATCAACCTGTCTACCACTATTTTGGCACTCTGCATTGCAACAGTTGTAGGAATAGCGTGTGCGTATAGGGCATGAATATTCTTTTCTGTTGGCAAAACTTTAGGATTTCTTATGGGGTCACCACCTGGCCCTGGCTCCACATATTTACCTTCCAAGGCTTGCTTTAAACTTTCCACTTCATTATCAGCCACAACCAACTTCAAGCATTCTCGCAAGAACAAGGTTCTAAGTTTTTCCCTATCATCAAGATAAAATTTGGTGTCTAACAAGTACTAAATCCATGGCTCATTTATGCCAAATCCCAGGATAGAGCTAAGCTTATCAACTACATCAACAACTTAACCCTTATTATTGGTAATGCGCTCCACAAAGGCAGTGATTGCTCCACGTGATGCCTCTATTATTTTCCTAAGAAGCTCTACATCCTTCAATATTCCTTTGTTACTGCCTCTATACACATCTTCCATATCTCTTCCCACAGTGTCAGCTAATATTGCTGGAAGAGAAGAAATATCATCTTCAAGACGATCAAGTACAACAATGTTCACCAATGTAGCGACTGCTTCCAAAGCTAAGAGAGGCTCAACAATGACATCAAGTCCATAAGGTAATAGACGAGACTTAGTCTCCTTATTCTTCAAATACACCTTTCCAACCACATGATCGCACTCTTTAGTTTGGATCTCCTCACCCTCATCTGGCAGTGTCACATCTTTGTCAAGATTACACTGTTTAGTTGTGCTGATAATTGAACACACAATTTATGCCCCACGACAGTGTCTTTGAGTGACTAATATGAGGAGATGAGCTCACTTAACTGCTTAAGACCTTTGTATAGTCCAGCATTTTCTGCTCGAGGAGTCAGATAGCTAATGGTGTTTGCATAACTTCTACGCTTGGCTATGGTGGCTTTAGAAGGGTTGTTTGTAACATAGTAATACACATTTGGAATATTTCTAATTAGAATGTTTTAAAAAAAAACACCGACTTAGAAAATTTTCAGCATGTATGTTTGGTACAGGCTGGATACTTATGTGCACTAAGCCAAATCCCTTCGTAAGTTAGATACCAGCCCTTAATGTCCTTACCAGGTAGGGTATCAAACCACTAGGGCTTTTGACTATTCTATTACTTGCTTGCAAAACTCCATCATCCTAATCACTTTCTATTGTTGGTAGTCCATATCTAATTAACCTGATACTAAGATTCGATGTGTTGTATATGAAGTCTTCAGTCTATGAATTACCACTTCCCTATACCTTTTCAACAAATCATTTTCTAAACAATTTCCAAGTGTCAACTAAATAAGTTAATAAAACTAATCAATAATATATATACACATGAAGACATGTAAATTGAGTATCCATAAGCTTGAATACCTCTTTTAGCCTAACAATTTTCTATTGTCAAATGCTTTGTGATCAACTCTTAATGAGAAATATCACCATTGAGGTGGGGATGGATGTGTTCTTTTAGCATTGATATTCATTTTTATTTGACCATTTGTAACAAATTTTGATTATTTATTTGTTATCTTTTTGTCTCAAATGTAGGTGAAAAGATTAATAAAAAAATATCTAATTGTTTTTTCTAAGAGCAAAACATGTCTAACTATGAAGAACAAAGATTACACAGAATCGCAGAAAACAAAGCAAGATTAGAGGCTTTGGGATTATCAAATACGGCTTATTCTTTGAAAGTTTCAATTCAAAATACTAAAAACAAGAAGGAAAAGAAAAGAGATGAAGAGCATGGCGAAGAGTATAGGCCTAAAGAAGTAGAAGAATTTCAAGACTCTAGTGAAGAAGATGAAAGATACAGCAAAAAAGGTATATAATGAGGGTCCTATGTAATGTTTGGGTTTAGTTTAATTGTGCTAGTAATATATATATATATATAATCTAATTAAGATTGATAATGAAACATGAGTTAATTATTCGTTAGTTCTAGATAATACTTGTACTTGCTCCTCATATATGTAAAATAATTCTTTCATGAGGCTTTGTTGGGTATATTGAATATTGCATGTGTTTGTAAATGGAATAGTTTGGTTTGTTTGGATTGGTTTACATGTAGACATTACCAAGTATTTTAGCTTGACTGCTCACTACACTTCAATTCATCTATCAAGTCCTACTGCTCATTCTCCATCTGTCATCACATTGGCTTTTTCTTCATCTAATAGTTTATCTTATTTTTTTAATATATATTTTTCTTTAACTTTTGTGATTACTTATATTTATATTTTGTAGATAACAAGATCATTAAAATTAATTTTTAAAAGGGTCAATGCCTCTAAGTTGAGTGATGTTGAGCAACCTGAAAAAGTACAAGTACTTGAAAAACATGTTTTTTCTAAAATTAGAAATCTCAAGTGCTTAAATTGGTGTTGATTTATTTTTCTTAATTTAATTTAGGCCAAGATTTTAAGAAGTGACGTGGGCACACCATTAACGCGAAACTCCCAAAGAAAAGAGAAAAGTTAATAGTGATGGACAAAACATTGGATATCCAATTTCCTCCTCCTTATTTTAAGCTTTGTGAAAAATATTATTTTAAGCTTTTAATAACCTGAAGGATGTGTAGCTCCCTGGCTAAGAAGAAAAGGTATGCAAACTTTTAAAATCTTTGTATGGGCTTAAACAAGTGTCAAAACAATGGCATGGAAAACTTGATAATGTTTTACTATGTGATGGTTTTTCTACTAATGATGTTGATAAATGTGTGTATACTAAATCTGAAAATGGAGAATGTGTCATTATATGTTTATATGTAGATGACATGCTTATTTTTGGTACATACATTGATATAGTTTCTAAAACAAAATTGTTTCTTGAATCTAAGTTTGAAAAGACAAGGGTGAAGCAAGTGTTATTCTAGGAGTTAAAGTCATAAGGAAGGAAGATAGTATATTACTATCTCAAGAGTAATATATTGAGAAACTTCTTAGGAAGTTTGGCTATTATGATTTTAAATCAGTAAGCACCCATTATGATGCAAACTCCAAATTAAAGAAAAATAGAAGAGATTCTATTTCTCAATCTCAGTATGCCCAAATAATTGGGAGCTTATTGTATTTAATGAGCTTTTCTAGACCAGACATTGCTTATGCACTAAGTAGACTGAGCAGGTATACTCAATGTCCTAGTCAGGATCATTGGGATGAACTTGCAAGACTTATGAGATATTTAAGAGGAACAATGGATTATGCCATTGAATATAGTGGATTTCTTGTTGTGCTAGAAGAGTACAGTGATGCTAACTGGATCTTTGATTCTGATTAGACAAAATCCACTAGTGGTTATGTATTTACACTTGGTGGTGGTGCAGTTACATGGAGATCAGCCAGACAAACCATTATTGCTAGATCGACAATGGAAGTAGAGTTTGTTGCTCTTGAAATGGTTGGAAGTGAAGCTGAGTGGCTGAAAAACTTCTTAGCAAACATTCCGTCAAAAAGGAAACCAACCCCATCTGTATCAATACATTGTGATTGCCAATCGGCAATAGCTATAGCTAAAAACAAAACTTACAATGGAAAGAATAGACATATACAATTGAAACATAATTTGGTAAAGTAGCTGCTAAAAAGGGGAACAATTTCCATTGATTATGTTAAGTCAGAACGGAATTTGGCCGATCCTCTTACAAAACCTCTAGGGAGGAACATGATTTTAGAAACATCGAGGGGAATGGGACTCAAGCCACTTGCAAACAGACAAGTGATGAAAACCCAACCTTTGTGATTAGAGATCCCGTCAATAAGGTTCATATAGGTAAAAACAAATCACTTGTTAGTTCTATTAGCACAAAATTGATTTAAAATCAATTTATCCATTCCTATGGTGTGTGTGAAAGTGCTAGATACTACATTATTGAGAAGGTAAACTTTGTCGTTAAAATTTCATGTGGTGTAAGAATTTTTTCTTATAACAAAGTTTTAATGATTTTCATATCCCTTATGGGTAGTGTATGATTTGCAGCATATAGTTGACGAAATCACCTATATAAGTGTCAAGTGGGGCCACTTGCATGAGATCTTGGCAAGATATCAAGAGCATTCATGAATACCATGTACGCGTGTGGCCTATTAGGCGCAACACAGCGATAACAGCAAGAATTGTGGGGGTGTATTGTGATTGATAAACCTCTAACACATACTAAGTGTCTTGATTCATATAGCTTGTTATACCAACTACACTGTGTGTTAAGTTCATCGATCTAGGATTGGTTCATATAGCTTGCTATATCAGCTCTGATGTATTACATCTTATATGAGACTCAAGATTTATTTTCTTTCTTTTCTTTAAACATTTTGCAATATGTGGGAAATTGTTGTAAAAACAGATAATAATAGAGTATTGCAAAACATTTCAAAAGGGGAAAACAAAACGTTCGAATCCTAACCACCTTGTACCCATATCTACATCTTTCCGGCAACCACCTCTTCTAGAAACATTGAACGTGTAGATAAGAATATGGGTTGTTTGCTTCCTTGTTTGAATGTTGAAGATCTTCCTTCCAAACAACATGCTTTCTACTTCGAATGTTGGGCACTCCATTTTCGAACGTTGAAGTCGTTCTTCCGCACAAATAGCTTAGTTTCAAACGTTGGAGGCAGTTTTCTTCCGCAGATCTTGTACTGATGCTGCTAGCTATTTCATCACTCTTCAAAACTGCTCATGTTTACATCCTCTATAAATAGAGGATCTCCCTACTCACATCAACACAACTACTCATCTTCTCTTCTTCACATATTCTCTTTTCTTTTTCTTTATTTTTTTCTTTAAGTATCCGGATATTTTTACTCATAAAAGAACTTGTTTACTAGTTTTGAGATCTCAATATTATTCGAAAAATTCCTGTTATATTCTAAGAGACTTGCGCAATTTACAACAAATAAGTTCTTAAAAACATTGATATTTCATGTCTCCGGAATTTTATATTATTGTATTTTCAGCCGTCTTTTATAACATTACTTTCATCTCCTTTATTTTTGTTGTTACGGTGCTCTCTCCGTCATTCTTGCCTCCTTCTATCGCGTGTCCCTCCTCTCGCACAACACGCTTCAGTCACACCTTTTCATGTGATTCTCAATACCACTTCTTTCTTGCTTATTAAACATGAAGCATTTTCATATCTAGTATTTCAACTTGTTAGCATGGAAAGGTGAAAAGATGATTTTTTTTAAGTTGTCTAGCATTGCAAGTGGAATGAGTGATTTGATTAAGGTAGGTGGATGACAAAAGAAAAAATTCATCAATTCTCTTACAATCCATATCGAATAAAAAAATTATAATATCTAAATATACATTAGAAAAATAATTAATATATAATATTTTTAACTATTATTAAATAGGTACAGTATATTAATTATATTTTTTTCTCTCTAAATACCATGTATAAATATTATAAAATGCAACTGATGAGTCCACACCAACAATACTACCAAAATCAAACTCTAAGAACAAAATCAAATGTCACAGAACTTAATTTAAATATTTCATGTGAAGATGCTAAGCACAAAGATCAAACTTTTAAGAGAATGTCTTTCATCACTTTAATGCTTCCCATAGAAATCTTTGGTATTCACTTTTCCTGTTGCCATTTCCTTTTCATCACAAGTCATCTTATTTAAAAAGAGCAAGTTGGCCATAAGCATCCATTCAATTTAAGAATTGAATTTTTCAAACAAGGACTGGAATAATGATCACCACCCTAACATTGCACCAAAAAAGGACACCATGATGGATTCATAAAGACGCAAAGTTGAAAATGGCCAAACCATTCCACGGGTGAAAGACTTGTGGCAGTAATAATTGTTGTTGACATATTCATGATCGTGTAAAAGTCAAGCATTAAAGTCCATCTTCTGAGTATTTTCAGGTTTTGCATTATCATCATCAGGTCCAAAATAAAATTTCATTCAAGTATGAAAAAGTTCAATAACACCATCTCTGACTAGCAAAGGCACTCATTTAAAGTAGACCTCAAAAGTACTTTCTAGTGGGTCTTGGCATCAAAGCCAACACATTAATGATAAGCACCCTTCATCTACAAAAATCCAACTGAATTTAATAGCAAGATTATTGGTGCAGGAATCGTTAGGTTTATATGCTCCTTTGTGTTTAAGAAAAGTGAGAGAAAATTAAAAATTCATCTATAAGGATCAATAGTAGTTTTAAAGAATTCAAAAAGAATTTATATGGCATATATAAACTTTTCTCTTTACAAAATAAGTGAAAAACCTTTACACAAATAAAAATGAACTACTTATATGTTATAAACCTAAGATAATCTTAGCATTAATAATCCCTGTAAAGAGTTCTCAAAGATCCTAAACCCTAATTAAACACAATAATATCAACAAAAGGGAAAACAAATAGAAACCTAAATTGAGCACACTATTATTTGGATCAAATGCAACTCCAAATCTTATTTTTACTACTCCATCATAAGAGAGGGATGCTTAAAGAAGAAATATCAACCTGAAAGGGTGCAAGAATATGAGTGTATAACAAGGTTCTTCCACTTTGGAATAATGTTCGTAGAACATTGATTGAAAAGCTTGGCGAATCTGATTATTGTTATGAACTTGGGACTCTTGCATGTTCTTGTTGGGTGGATTTGTGGTCATTCAAATTCTTCCACTTTGGATTCTGATATATGATACTTCACAGAATAAAGGAATTTCTGTATTCCTTCACAGTCTCTTTTTTTTTCTTTTTCTTTTTTAATTAACCTGGTATATATCCATAGATTTTGCATTCTTGTCCACCGTTAAAATTGAGTGGAAACACCCCATTCCACTTATGAATTGACCTTTTAGTTCTGTGGGACACCAAAAGAATTTGGAACTTACTTTGTATATTTTTCAATATTAAAAAAAACACCTTTATAACCTTGTGAAAAAAGTCATTACACTGTTTTTTGGAAAAACATAAATTGTTTCATAATTATAAAAAATATATATAATATATTCATGTTAGTATACCATAATCTATTTAAATTCTTGAGGTAAATCTACATAGTTTGGTTCTGATATGATAGGTCTAATTTGTAGAATTTAGAGTAAATCATATAGGCTTCTCCAGCATCAACCAAAAAGTGGACCTCACCAATTGATCATATATCTAAATCAACTACAGCCTAGACAGCAAACAGCAAATGTACTGGAGAATTATGGTTTGTCTTGGGATCATTTTACTTGACAATGACTTGCAATAACTATGAAAAGATATGTTAGTTTAATATGCTAATCTTCATAATTAATAACTTCTTAAATCAGTCTCATTTTTCTTTTTGAAACTATTATACTTCTCTCCTCTCTTATCATTATTTTAGACTATAGAATATTTTGAAAATTTTAGAAAAAAAATTGTAAATTGTATCAACAAGTTATCTATCAGTGTGCTACTAGGTTTGATCCCTTTACACAAAATCTTGAATTTGAATCAATAAAAAAAAACATAATTGAAATGAGAAATGTCACCTAATAAAAAAAAATTACATATAAGAGTGGCTCCTTTGCCATTATGAAAACAAAAGCAAGCTTCCACTCCACTCTTTGATTTGCCAACAGTAAAGTGTATGAAACCAAAGTTGTTTTCTTCTTTCAACTGTGACTTTTTTGGTGTGCACATCATCAGTGGCCCCAAATATCAATGTTGTTCAAACAATATGATAAATGTAGTTGGTTTGAACACACCTTTGCCCTTTTGATTCTTCCTTCCTCAATCAAACTTCATGTAATTAACCTTTTTGCTTTACTGGTACTTATACAGTTTTTCATGAGCTAAATTGTCTTTCTGATTAATTGTTGTTGGAAGAAATTTAATGAATAAGATCACTTAGACTAACAGAAAGTGATGAGACATAGGTTTGATTATATTCATATATACCACAAATCCCTGTAAAAATTAAAATGATGTATAAAACTCATTTATGTCATCAATGAGAAAGATATTATGCCAAGTGTTTCCGTTGCCATTGCAGAGACAAAAACAAGCTTCCACTTCAATCTTTCATTCACCAGCAAAGAAACTTTATTTTCTACCATGCCTTCTATGGTACACATCAGTGGCTCCAAAATTAGTGCTCAATCAAAATACTGTTACCTGTAGTTGCACAGAACATACTTGCTTTTGCTTCTTCTTCCGTCAATCAAAGCTTATAAGTCATTAATTAGAGTCTTCGACTTCAATAATGCTCAAAGATCTAAACTATTTGGCAAATATTCTTAACTAAGGTCATATGAATAAATCACTTAGACATGAACAATCACAAAGTTAAGATGAGGTTTTGTTGCTATTTTTCTGGTGATTGTGTGGTTTTTTATTATAAAATCCAAAAAACGCTGTTTGAATAAAACTTTATGCATTAAAGTTCACTTACTACCACTTTCATGTTTGAAAGCAATATATCCTGACATAAACATGTAACTGAAAGAGGGTCATTTAGACGTTACCTCATACTGGTTGTATTGACGTGTGTATTATGTATTCTTGTATGTTTTTGTGGCACACTTTGTCTGCTTCACATGCACAATGTTTTCAGATCTTTCGTCAAAACCACTATCAAACAATGGTGTCTTTGTCAACATCCAATGATTCATTGTTTGCTTCACTGATTCAACCCTACCTTAGTATTTTATTATATCAGTCTATGTATTTTCACACATGTAACTATATATATTGTAGGGTTATCTTTAGCAGCACTAGTAGGTGATACATGCATGACTTGTGCAACATCATTTTATCACTAGTCCAAGATTTACATATATATAAGCCAAAGAAATTAACCCATTTACAGGCTAATCAGAATTGAATTTTGAGTTTATGCATAAAAAGTTTGTAGTGATCTCTACAGTGGTGAAGAAACTAACTGAAATGTGAATTTGTGAGAAAATATCATTGTGGAAAAGGGCAACAATGATCTGCATTTTGATTCAATTGAATGTGTACGTAGGTGGCACCATTAATTGCTGGGATATCACCCACATCAATGAATGATAACCACATGGAGAGTGTAGACCTCATTACACTTTCTGCTATGACCAGGTAAGGTGGGGACAAGGCTCAGCTGTATAGTCACAGTCTAATATTCCGTTACAACCCTTACATCTTTGTTAAATAGGGGCATTGCTTGATCAAAGGGGTCAAGTTGTTATTGCCATTCAAGTGGACCTTAGTGTTGTTTAGGCCCAACATTTAATCACACATGCCGTCCTTTTTCAAGGTGGCCCTAGTTATTTTGTCAGATTTAGAGACTTTGATATGGAAGTACATGAACTAACCTTTTAGGTTGCTGCAATATCATTAGAAGTGTCAAGTGACATGTGAGTAGTTGCCACACTAGACCTTAATTATGGGTCCATAAAAGTGGTGGAAATTGAAAACACACAGGTTCAGCAAAATGGCAATTCCAAGATGGTGTGTATTTCATTGCAGCTATAAATAATTAGATACCTTTCCCCTATGGTTGGCCCTACCAGGACTTGCCATTGAAAAGAAAAAGTAAAATGCAACAAACACATATTACCAAGACCAAAATTAAGGGTCTAGTGCCATAAAGTTGTTAAGGTAGAATATTGGAACATTCAAGCATGTTACATGTTACCATTTTAGTCCACATGCACCAAGAATAGTGTATCTGGGATCCAAGTCTGAATTGAATGAATATGAATAATGTCCATGATATTTCATATGATGCCATCTTTTGATCTTTCTCCTAATTATTGAATTATGAATTGATTGGATTCGCCAATAGTGGAATGAAAATTCAGCAGACAAGTGTGAGGTGTGTAAACACAACAACAAACTATCTTTCAGAATCGCCAGAAAGAAAAAGTAAATCTGATAGTGCACATGCTCTCGGCTATAGAATAATGTCATGGCCTATGGCTTTAACTTCTTCCTTATATTTCAAGAAAGAAAAGTGAATAAATAGAAACTTGAAAGTGATTATAGAAAAGCTAGAGAGAAAGCAACAGAGTCATATCATACTCATCCAATTCAAGTTTCTGCCTCAACAACAAAAAACTATGGTCCACTAGCCTAATGTTCCTCATTTACAACAAGAATTGTGGACACCACTCTATGATGCACTCTCACATTGATGATAATACCAAATACATTTTCTTTTCTCTCATATATTTTGTCTTGAAGTGATAGCTGGACGGTTTCTGTAATGTCAATCTCATTTCTCTTGAAGATGAACATTACTAGCCATCAGAAAGCGTTGGGAGAAAAAAAATCTTGGGCAGAGAATTCATATCAAACAGATTAAATTTACAAATTCTTCATACTGAAACTTTTTCACATACAAAATATTTTTTATTTAAAAACTAAGAGCCACAGTTACAACAAGATTCTTCATGGTATAACAAAACAAGGACTTAGAATCAAAGATACAACAAGCCCTTGAATTGACACACAGATCAAGAAAATAAGCATGGCCTCTTACAAGTTTTTGTTACTTCATATGAATTAACTTTATTGTAATGCGTGATATGTTTTCTCAAAAATAAGTAAATATTGCCACCACTAGTCCATTTCACTCATTCCTTTGGAATGAATAAACAAATTAATCTTTACAGTTATAATCATCACTCATTTCAATTTAAATTTATTACTTTTAAGTCAATTAACCTCTAAGATTAAAGAATCTCTATGTGAAGTTTGTCAACTACTAGTTGTTACAATCCTCTACTTTAATTCACAAAAGTTATTTTCAAACCTTGATTTTGTATTGCACATTAGTTAGTTTGCTCTCTTTTCTTTCAAGTGTAAAGTAAGCACCTCTATAACTCAAAAGTTATAGAATTAACTTTTCACTTAAAAAAAAAAAACATACCGAAGCATATTTTACCTATTAGTAATAAAATCTGCTTCATACGAGAACAATTGCCCAACAATTAGTTAAATTGATTGATTTTATAATGTCATGAATCAAATGGACCGATAATATGAATTTTAAAACGAACTTGAGTGTATTTGTAGTAATCAAAATGGTAACTTAAAAATGATTCCTTTTATAAAATTGAAGATTAAATTAAGTGATGCTAATAATTGTAGTGACTAATAGAGTAACCATCCACATATAAATTAAAAAGCATATCTATTAAGACATTGGGCATCATGAGTAGGCACTTATCTCGACCAAAGAGCACAAGTGGGTTTAGAGGATAGTTTTTGTAGGAGTGGCTAATGTAGACAAGAAGTTACTATTAAGAGACTTTTTGACAATGTCCCCACTCACAATAAAAAGGGGAGAGAAGCATAATCATTTTACCCAAGATGGGGAAGTTGGGTTTGCAATCACAATCCCAAAGAATCAATTAATGGGATGGGCAAGACTATAAGTCATTGACACATGGATAATATGTTAGTGGGAGGGTGATGTCTACACTTGAACACACCAATCTGTCAAAAGGGAAGAGAAAAATAATAGTTGCAAATGTTCCTCCTTTATATATAGTCTTTTTTTTTTTCTTATTTTCTTTAGTTCCTCTTTCCCATGTTTCATCCATAGTGGGGGGTGTTTGTGCCTTCAAAATTGCAATAAATATTGTCCCTATCTTTAGCCTTACCACACCCATCAAACCAAATCCCTTCTTATAAAGTAGATCCATGGCAGGTCATTGAAATTCCCCCATAAAGTAAATTTAATTGCGTGAGATATGATGTCTAGGTGAATGGTTTGTGCCCTCTTTCTTTTGGGAGTTTGTGGGTTTCTTGACCCACCATGCCTTTTTCTAAAAAACAAACATGTCACTCTCCTTATCCTTACAAATTCAATCCAGAATCAAACGATGTGAAAAAGTAAAAGATATATAAACGTTAGCATCTTCCCAATAGGGTTGCATCATTCCAAAGCAATGCATAATTGTCATAAAGAGAAGAAAAAAAAAACATAGGAAATTCACAATATTACGGCAGCGTCACGCTTTATTATTACCTTCTTTTTCGTGACATTTCTTTGAAAAAGTATCCTTCACCATAAATTTTAAGCATTTACCAATTCAAATTAATTAATTGATAATGATATGAATATGAGAAAGAAATGTGATTTAGGATTCGATGAACCTGATTTGTGGGTATTGAAAGCAAGCATTGCAAGCTTTGAATTTCTCAACGCCTTTTCACTGTGTGACCTTTGGACTTTGTGATTCACATTTATTTTGGAGAAAGTGTTAGATATGGCACTTTGGGTGCCATCTTCTTCATTTGATTTGATTTCAACTTGTATCTAACCCTAGTTTTTCTCCTCCTCAAGGGACTTGTGATGTGGGAGAATAGTAGTAGTGGGACCCTCCCAAGGAAGCATGTATTAGGATAGAACAAAAGGAAGCAACAAAATCAATTCTAAGATGATGGACTAACATGAGTGCCCCTTTCACAAGGTAGGAAAGTAAGGGTCCCCATCATGGACCCTAATGCCTTCTTTAATTAGACCCATGTTATTTGCTTTGTTCTATATCCCAATACTAGGAGTAGGTCCACCCCAACCTTCAACTGAAAATTTGGAATATGTAAACACCAATATTGACAACTTACGTGACACACATCCCTAACCCTTTTGCACCAAGTTTAACGCATTTACACATTTTTAGAGCCATAAAGATAGAGAAAGCAACCAACAACAAGCATGGGCCAAAATACTTAGAAGCCTTTCCTTTTCCTATGTCATTAGGTTAAGTGTCATTCTCGTAATAGGTGAGGCTAGGTGCGTAGTGCATACGTGACTATGGATTTTAACTCCCTTTGATATTCAATTTTCAATGCTATAATTAACCATGCATATGTGTGGATGCATATATATAGATAATGATGTTTAATGAACAATTCATTATCCAAATGAATATCATTGGAGAAGGGGAGAGGAAAGGTGGTGACCCCACATGAAAAGGATGTGTGATTCTATGCGAAAAAGAGACCAAATAGGAGTGAAAGTGGGTTAGTTTATTCACAAGTCTCTTTCTTAGAAAGGAGACATGGAGCATAGTGGGTCAGTGTTGGTTTGTCTTTCACTTTGGTAATCATGTTATTATTCATGTTCAATATTTATAATACATGGGTTTTTGTTGCGTGTGATTGGTTGGTGTTCGTGATTTGTTTAAGGTCATTTCAAAGCTTAAAATATTTGGGGGATTCCAACGTCCAAAATCGCCACTCACCTTCACGAGATGTGCCATTTGACAAACTCAAGTACTTCAAATCACTCATCCACTATCCCAATTATCTTTAAAACCCTTTTATTTTTTTCAAACTTGTCGCCTTTTCTTTAATCACAAAAATTATGTCTCTAGTGTTTCTTTCTTAAATTAATTGTTGTACCATCACCATCTCTTCTATCCGATCACCATTCCTAAAGGGTCTCATTCATCATTTTGGATGCACTATATGAGGGGTTGTACTCTTTTGGTGTTAACTCAACCATCCCTCTCACTTGATAGTTACACTTTCATATCCTTCTAATACATTTCTATTACTCATTTAACTATTCTCAACTATAGTTGGAGTTAGTATAATGATCATCATTTAAAGTGCATCAATAGATTGGTCATATCTATACAAGTACGTGTGTGTTCTGTGTATATATTAGAATAAATAATAATGGTGATAAATTAAAAACTTTAACTAAATTAAATAAAGATAAAAAAAATAGATTTTTACATAACCCAAATCTTAGAATATTTTGTTTGTGCAAAAATAATTTTACTAAAAGTATAAAACAAATAAAATAAATTAGTGCCAAAAGCCATGCTCAAGTCAAAATTCATTGTATCCAAATTGGGTGATCAATAATGACTTAATCTGCCTTAAGTCATGGTCATCACTAGTGATATTTTTTAAAGCGTATCAAAATAGCATTTAAATTTATCAACTTTTACTTATTTATATATGTATGTGTGTGAGAGAGAGAATACATTTGCCTAACATGAGAAGCAACTTATCACCACCTCTAAAATTAAGAAAAGAGAAATTGTGATAATCACTTATTATACATCTACCAAACAGGTGCCCCAAATAAAAAGGCAAATTTTGAATAATCATCCATAAACACTAAAGTGCTAAGTGACACCTTCTTTTACCTAGACATATAAGTGTGAGGTAATATGATGGGTAGAAGGAAAGAAAAAAAAAACGGTCTACATGTATAGGCCATTAGAAGACAAACATTTGACCTAATGAGACATATCTCTCAATACAAAGTACATGCAACAAGTTAAACTATGCAAAATACAAGTGATTAATTGTTTGAATATTTTAAAAATTTGATTTGTATGCAAAATTAGGGCATTCAAATTCCACACGGCATGTTGATATAGTACTAGAAATTAAAGTGATGGATCATCATACATTTGGGTGCATGATGGTATGAGTCAATATTTTCACCCTCAAGCAATGGTGGAGCTGTGTCCAATTGAATGCTTCCACCATTGCCTATAATTGAAAAAGGAAAAGGAATTATTAGTCAATTTCATGGACGGAGCATAGAAAGTGGGTGATGGCACACAGAATTTCAAAGAGGAAACAAAACATGCTTCTTCTTCACAATAATACTATTTCTTCATCTATATTTCAAAAGAAAAAGCCTCAATCGTGATAAAACCTAGAAAAACAAATATTATATGAAGAAAAAATATCTACACCATCAACCAACAATATTATTCTTAATCTATTCCCCTTTCTTATTCTCAATAAACTTTATAGAATTTAATGTGGTGGTAGATGCATTTTCTATTATGATAGGAGGATACTCTTTCTATTGATATAAAGTTTTGATACAAGTTACACATGTCCTCTTATCTTCTTTAAATTAAAAGACAGAAACATGTTTTCTGGTTTATATTGAAGAAAATTCTATATGTAATATATTATAGTTTTGGAAAGAATTATATGTAAATAATTTAAATATAAAAGTGCATTAAATAAACATTTATGCACCTATTTTAAGGAAATTTAAAAAAATATTTTATAGAATAAAAAATTCTAAACTCTAAATCCTAAATTCTAATTTTAAGAAAATTTAGAAGATATTTTATAGGATAAAAACTTTGTGCAATGTTAAAGATGTCAAAATAATTTATTCAACAAGTAATTATATTTTTATATCAAATATCGTGTTTACTTGTGTAAAAATTAAAATTCAAATATTGTGTTTAAGTTTTGAAAAATAAGAATTTTCTAAAAACATAAGTTGCATTATCTTCTTGGAAAACGCACTAAAATGAAAACTATTTCTTTTTATAGTAAAGTGTTTTCTTACTTTTGCCCATATTCATAGATAGAAACATTCTCATTCTTTGAAGTGGTATGTGTAGTACCTATCTATTGATTGTGCAAAATTATTTTTGTAAACTATATGCTTATTAATATATATAATCCTGATATGTTAAATTTGAATTCTTCTAATATGAGTAAAACTTTGTAAATAAAGATTTAGAAAATTAATTAGATGTAATATAGAAGATATATATAGTGAATGAATATTAATTAAGCCTAATGGGCTTATTTTGCATATAGAAATATTAGTCCTTTTTTTATTTTTTAACAGGTTTTGTATTAAAGCATTTTGTAAATCGATAAAATATATGAAACTAAATTTTTAGGGTATTATATTTATAAAATAATATATTAAAAATGTTTAAAAATATTATGTTACTTTCATCCTCTATTGGTTGAAATAAGTCCAAATCCATTTAATGGCTATATTAGTCATTATCTTTTATTTGAGAAGAAAACACTCAAATATTTAAAATAATACAAACCAATGCTCCCAAAATTTATCTTGTAGACATTAGTACCTAAAAATAATCAATGAATTTTATATTCAATCGTTAGTAAATATGCAATATGATATTTATTATATTGTTTTAGAACTTATGATGTTGATATAGTAGTTTTTAATGTTCAATATCAGTATATTTGTAATATCTACAATAATTATTACATGTTAAAAATATTCATTTAAAATAATAAAATTATTATCACGATCAAGTTAATAGTACATGTTTATTAAATTTTAGGTATCATATTAATGCATATTTTAGTGAATTTAGATACTATGCTATAATAAAGTCCCTCTGAAACTTCAGCAAAATTTCAGCAAAATAGTTTCTCAAAAATCGAAAATAAGGAATACTTGTGTTTGAAGTTTAATTTATTTTTTAGAAGATGAAACATAATTAATCTTATAAGCAATGTAATGAATTATAGTGTATTTTGAAGCATTGATTTGGTGAAGGGTGGAATCAGATTCACGTGATGTGGAGGGCATGCCGGTGATAAAGGGACAGATGGTCCTGATCCTGTGGGGTCCACGGTAGTGCCTAAGATCCTTTCCCCACACAAACAAAATCCCTATTATTTTGTGTTGTCCTTTTTCGAAAACTCTGTGGGACCCTCTCAAGTAAATATCAATCCAAAACATGTGCCTATAAATTTCTTTTGCCCCATCACACTCCTTTTGCCACATTAATTACAAAATTTCATGCTAAATCAATCACTAATTTCCCATATATCCACTTTTCAATTTTTAAATAATTTTCTTTTTATTATTCACTCAATTAAGAGGTTAAAAAACCTTCATATAAATAAAAATATACTGATTTACTTGGATTTAACCATTCAAAAGATAATGTAATTTAAGGTATTAATATGTACATCATGATTAGATATACCTTTTACAAATTAATGTTTACCTTTTACAAACTATATACCTTTTATTATTCAAATTATATAATCTTATTCCGCTCTTAACTTAATATATTGATGTAATAATATCATATACCATGTTATTACATTACAATATTTATTTTGCATTTCAAAAAAATATTTTGTTAATAAATCAACAAAACGATAAAATTTAAAGAACAAAATCCATAAATGAATAAGTTATGTTTTAAAAACAAAACTTAAAAAACCCAGGCCATGTTTTACTTTTTTATTTATAATTTATTTTACTGAAATATTAATTTAATGTTGTAGTAGTCTAAGTGCATAAAATATTATAAATAAATATTAGAAAAATCAAAATATGGTCGTTATTTTTATTATTATTATTATTATTTTAAATTATTTTAAATTATTTTAAGGTTATAGTGGATTAAAACCATTTCGTGACTATTTTATATAAGAGTTTTGAGATTAAGTACTTTTCAACCTATTCATCATTAGATGAATTAGTAAGAGGGAAATTTTTTAAAACTAAAATAAAATTAATCCTTAAGCCATAAATCAAATAGACAGGTTTACTTAATAAATAATTTTAATATCGTAATAACATATATTTTTTTAATTAGCTTTGGCACAAATTTTACTAATGATTCTAATATCATGGTTTTTCCTCTTTATAACGGTTGAATTTAAAAATAAATTCATTTAATTGTCATTTTCAAAATTTACATTAACGTTAATTATATTTTTATCAGTTATATATTTACTTACATCATATAATTTTTAACTAGTTTGTATATATGAATTTATTATTTTGCACTGCTGTTTTGCTCAATAAAATAAATTATTACTCGAATTAACAGACTTTAAGAAATTATTCCAGGTTTAAAACCTGTTAAGCATGGTTGACTCCGAACGTTAAAGTATAATTTGACTTTTTACTGATAAAATGGTAACTGTTTCTTATATAAATTGATTTAGGACTAATTTAAAAAAAATGATGGTTGTTTGACTATTAATGTATGTTTATACTAGTAACAAAGTAAGACTCTAAATTGTTGGAATAAGTGATTTAAATTGGAGTAATAATTAGTTTTAAAAAATAAAGTGGAAAGTGATGTAGACAACTAGTTTGAGTCAATTAGACGAAATTAAGAATTAAATAGAATTATGCAGATTATGTAAACTTGTTGGACAAAATTTAAAAGATTTAAAAATCCAAGAATATTAGTTATTGAGCGAGTCACTCTCCTTAATCAATTTAGATCCAAGAATTTAGTCATTGAGTGAGTTAAGTTCTCATTGAATAAAAATATTTTATTTAAAATATACGAGAATTTTAATAGTTAGAAAAAATTTCAATCTTGTTTAAGAAACTATTGGATATAAAAATAAAAATAAAATATGACTCAAATTGAAATTAAAATAAGATGAATTGATTTTAAAAAAATAACTTCTTTGTTATTTAAAAATTTATTCTTGAAAACTTTCACATAAAAGATAAAATTAAAAAATAACAATACTTTCAATAAATAAAAGAAGATAAAAATATAAAAATACACAAATTTTTAACCTGGTTCAATTTTTTAAAAATTATGTCCAATCTAATCCGTCAACCTTAATGAGATTTTTCACTAAATTATTAAATTGTACAATACTTCTCGAAATATCCTTAAGAAAAACTACAAGACAACAGAAACATTTAATCTGTAAATGCACCACATATTGGTGTGTAACAGTTCAGTTAAACTGAAAGAAAAAGAAAGAGACCTAGAGGGACAAATATTCTTTAAAACATTTACAGCACAAAACCTATTATTCTTATACAAATCTTTTTCAAATAAAAAGTATCTTACGTTGAGAAATTGAAAGAGTTTTCTTTTAAGAGAGTTTTTGAAGTTATTGACTAAAAGAATTCATTATTACTATTATTAATTATAATTAATTTTTATGTAATTTAAAAATGCTTTTGAATCAATAGAATTAATTATTTATGAAAGATAGTTTTTGAAATTACTTAACTTAATTTATTGTTATCTGAAATAATATATTATTAACAAAAATATGTTAAAACATTTTTTTATCATAATAGTCTATTAAAATTTGATATAGTCAATAAAATGTAAACTAGATAGAAATATATTTTAATTAACATATCAATTATTGTTTCAAGTAATTTATTATTTGAAAAAAATTACCTTTTTATAAAATAATTTTTTCTCATTGAGGAATTGAATCATGCTAGATTAATAGATAACAAACAAAAATGAAAGAAACTATTAAGTATTAAAACAATAGGAGATACTATCCAACTATCAACACATTATACTTGCCAATGTTAGATGGTTAAGTAAGCATCATGAAAAATAAGTGTGACTTTTACTTTAGTTTTAATTATTTTAAAAGAATTCTTAATAATATTAATTACTTGTTGTCATTTATTAATTAATGTTTATTTATTTTACACTTGTACGTTATTATGAAGCAAAATTAAAAAGAAAAAGGAAAAGTAATTTACACTTATACATTATTAATGTCTTATTAACCTGTAAGTTTCATTAGTTTTTGTGTCTATTTAAATTTATTTATGAGTTACATAAATTTAAGTTTAAGTTTATTATTTAAAATATAATGATGCTAACATATTTAAAATAAAATTAATTAATTTAAAATTTGGTCTTGAATAAAAATTATTGTTTTATTAACATTTTGTTATAATTTTTTTATTTTAACTTTAATTTATACTTTCGTAAATTTACATTAAATTAGTTTATAAAATTACAAATACATACTATTTTATAAGCGGATAACCTGTTTATAACAGAATAAACATGAATGATAAGTGTTGAAATTAACATTTACTTAAATTTATTTTTTAAAAAGAACATTTTAATTTTCCTATTATAATTCTTTATTTCATCACATTACTGAAATCATTTAAAAAACATTTATTTATTTTTAATTTTATATTCTTTCCTTTAATGTATAAAAACTCAAATTACATTATTTTTTTACTCTATTTATATGAAAGTAATCCAAACAAAAAAATAAAAGTAGTTTTTAGATGGGGAAGAATCTAGACGATAGAAACTCCTATTTAAAAGACTCCAAAGAATAAAGATAAATTTACGATGACGACATATTTTTAATTTATTTTATTTATTCAATTTGATATTTATTTATAATGGTAATTATTCTCTTCCCACATTATCCTTATCGTTTCTTTACGTGTTCCTCTTTTCCTTATAATTTGGTTTCGAAATATTTACCTGACCTTCTAAAATATTACTAAAATCAAAATAAACTTCAATATTATATATATATATATAGTATATCATTTAAAATTTGAGAACCATACTGTCAAACAGAGAAAGTCTACAAAAATAGAAAAAAACATTTTATGTTTAATAATTAAATTATTATTTTTAGATGGCATAAATTAAGATGAAATAAAAGATATAAATTTTATGAAACTTTTATATAGGAAAGAAAATGTTGTAAATAATACAAAAATAAGAGTGATCTAAACTGAAATAAAAAAAATCAGAAAAAGTACTTTCAAGAGTCTTAAATTATGGCAGAGGTTAGTAGCACACAATACAATGAAATGTTGCAGTATTTTTTAAGTGTTTACTTGATGTTTTCTTGGAGGTGGAAATTTGGAATGAGTCAGAGCAGAGACACAAAGATGATGAAGAAAAATAGAAAGAGGTAATAATAACTCAGAGACTCAATCTGCCATGCCACCCTCACCTTATTTTTACTGGGTACCCTCAAATCCCAACTACCCTATCTTATTTCTACCCATGCGCAATAAATAATTAACAATAATTAAATAATAATGGTTAAAAATAAAATAATAATAGGATTCACCTGCACACTTATCTCCTAATTGTTCACATCTTCCAAGGTGAAAGTAAATGGTAACCCAAAAACCATGCACCAGGAAAACGCCGTCGTTTTCTGCACCTATGCGGAATCAATGCATTGCTTTCACAATAATTACCCTTCGCAGATTCCCAGACACTTCTGTGTCCTTTTATTTATTTATTTATTTTCTAAGCCAAAATATTAGTTATTTATTTATCTTTTTTGCCAACAACCAGTTCCGGTGTCGTTTTGTGCTTAGGGTTTTGGCGCCAGGTGCGTGGGCCCAACACTCTGGTCGCATAAAAGAAGAGAGAGAAACTGCTGTTGCAGCCACTCTTCATCCAACAGCGACATTTGCGCGCGTCCTACGTGTCAGATTTTGCCGCACACCTTTCGCTTTCACCTACTCGTTGACTCCACGCGCCACTTTCACGCTCACTACCTAGTTTCTCTATTGGGGTACTATCAGTAGCTGTCGGGTAGGTGCGCAGTGGGCCCCACACCTTCCCCTTTTACTCTTTTACCCCTCCCCCATAATCTAAGATATTTTCCCTTCAAAATCTAAATCTTCATTTTTAATCATGATTTAAGATTCCATGTCTCTCACTTGTGTTCACTTCATGGCGTGTCTCTGCTCATCCAAATCTCGTGACTCACCACATTCAAAATTAACTCAGAAGTGCCAAAATTTAATAAAAAGAAAAATAGATTAAACAAAAAATTAACTTCTTTTTTCTTTTTTTCTTCTGATTCCATTTTGAGAAATTTTTTCTCTAATAATCTAAAATTAATAATTATAATGTCATGTTTACAAGAACACTGGCATTTTTGAAGGATTTACAAACAGGACAAGAGTCTAAGGTAGACCCGCAACCTGTGCAGACACATAGGTGCCTGCACGGTAAGATTAGCACGCACGATTCCTCTTTCCCACACTTTCTGCACAATCTCTTCTCACCGCTTTTTCCATTATCCTTGTAAATATTTTTATTATTATTATTATTAACAATAATAATATTTTCTTTATTTCCGCTGCATCCTTCTTTCTCCTTATCCTGCGCCCCAGTGGCTAACGTGCGCCACCCCTCGTCACTGCTCCCACAGCACGACTCCGCGTCTTCCTCCGCCGTATCCGGTGGCGCTGCCACCTGCGCGAGTACCTGCTCGAGGTTGGTGCGGAGGGCATTGGCAGTGGCCTCGTTGGTCTGAGCCAGGTCGCGCCATAACTGATTCTCGATGCTCAGAGACCTCACTTTCTCTTCTAAAACCCAATTCAATTTCTCAATCTTCGAAATCTCTTCTTCTTTCGCTCTCAGTCTCTTCGCCATTTCCGCCTCAATGCTCTCCATCAATCTTCTCGCATGCCGCTTTCTCTTCTCTTCCAATTCCATCCTAACCTTCTCCATCTGCACACATTCGATATTACGTCAATTGATGCAACTCATCCACAAAATCAAATTAAAACTTCAAAGTTTCAAACCCAGAGAAAGTTATCAACATCGGAGACATGCATTACAATTAAAAGTCATTAGTGAAGGGTTAAGAAATAGTGTTTGCACAGTGAGGTTTTATGAAAGGTATTCATGGTGCTGTGCTTTTGCAGGGGAAAGTAGATGGTATAAAAATGGAGACCAATGAAAAGAAAACCCAGAACGAAATTTGCTGGAGGGTTGCGATAAATGAAGGATTTGTGTAGGAAAAAACTGAAATTTGGATGAAATCAGAGAAGGGTAAGAGAATTACGTGTTGGGAGACGAGGGCATCGAGGTCGAGTTGTTGACGGTGGATGTGAGAGGAAATGTCTTCGCCGAGGAAGGAGAAAGAGTCGGTTTTCTTCTGAAGGTAGGAATGGAAAGGGAAATTGTTGTCGTGGATGGAATCCCTGGAGCGTTTTCTGGGAACGGAGACAGCAACGTTGTTGTGGGAGAGAGCGCTGTTGTCGGATTCCAAAACAGCGGGTTTCTGAGGGAGAGAGCCGTACTGAGGCGGCGGGAAAAAGGTTTCCGACGCGGTGGAGGTGCCGGAGAGAGGCAGCATCGAGTAATTACCCAAGCCAGTTTGGGTGGCGTACATGTTCATGATGGTGGCATCCATTGTGTTGGTTAAGGTTTCTCTGCAGGTTCATCACAGAAGAGGGAGAAGAAAAAGAAAAACATTAAAACCCAGAATGATAAAACAGAAAAGAAGAAGAAAAGGGTGATTACAGATGTATTCACCTATTGGGTATGAGTTGTTGGGGATGGAAGACGTTGAAGTGACGAGCTTCAACGGCCATTGATGTGGTTTTTTTGTTCTGAAAGTTTTGGTTTGAGGATGTATGTGAGGTGTTTGATATATGAGTTTGCTTAGGGGTGTGGTGGTTTTGGTTGAGAAAATGGAGAAAAGAAGAATAGGATATGAACAGATAGAAAGAGGTGAGTGAATGGGAAGAATGAATGAATGAATGAAAGGGTGTCAGAGAGAAATGAACAAAAGCATGCAAATAGGGTGGCAGCAAGGCTGGATGGTGGGGCTGATTCAGGATTTGGTTCTGTCCACACTTTATTATATTTTTATCATATCATTAAATGTTTAACTATTTTAAATTGCTACATCAAAAAGGAGAGAAAAAAAAGGTGGTGTGTTGGTTTGTTTTATTGGAAGATTTTGTCTATTTATGGAGTGCCAAGTTCCTAACCCACCCAGATTTGATCCTCCCAATGATACCATAGTTATAGCATCTTTGTTTGAACAATATGCTCCCTTTTTTTTAATTTGGTCATTGATCTTGAAGCATTAAATTAGGGTTGGGAGATTCATGCAATTAAAAACATATTAAAATGTTAAAATCACACTTCATGCCAATTTGAGTAATCCATAACTTTTAACCATTTTGGTGTTGCTTGAGTTTGTGGCCTATGTCTTCTAATTGGTTTTAATTGGAATAACTTTGAATTCATAAAAGGGAGAGAGGTGTGTGATTGATTAATTTATAACTTTGAAACACACAAATATTAATTTTGTGCAATCTTTTCGCATTCAAAACCTTTAAAACACATAAAAGTGCATTGTTAGGAAAGTTGAATTGTCCAACTAGAGGGTTGGCGTGCCATGAAGAAAAAATAAAGAAGACAAAACGTTAACATTTAAGTTTTAAAATTGTCTAAAAAGGACGATTCTTACTAGTGACCAAACATTAATATGAGAAACAAAAAACTTTAGCCATTTTAATGCCAAATCAAATTAAATGTTCGTTTATTTTGTAATTTGCTTGAACTCATTTTAATGAGATTAACTTTGACCAATTGACCCGCTGAGATATATATTAATATAATTTACTTTATATATAAAGTCATATATATTAAATGTGTCTATTTTTTTATTAATGTAACGTTAGTCTTAGTATTAACTTTTGGAAGAACGTAATTAAAGAAAAAATAATATATTAAATGCAGTTTAACTTTTAATAAAATGAATTGTTAAGCAAACGATGAATATTGCATGTTAATAATATTATTAACAAATACGTTATTTCAATATAATCTTTTTAGTAAGAACTATTAAATAAATAAAAATACACGGTTACAGAAGTGAAAAAAATATCCTAGCATGCGTCAACAATTAAAGAGTATATTTTATTAAGGCATTTATTAAAATATTTAAGTTTTTGAATGCATTAAGTACAAAATTTACCAAGTCAATCAACCATTAATGATGTCTCACGTCACCTCTCACACGCTTTCTCCATTTTCTTGAAATGTAAACATTTTGAAAGATTATATTAATTGTTATTTATGAAAATTGAATAATTATTAAAAATTGAATTAGAAGAGGGAAAAGATAAAAGCAGTGACAGATGTAGAACTGCCACGTAAAACCTGCCGACTGTGGGTAATGGGTGTAGCGTTGGCACAATACAGTCCAAAATTAGATCCACTTTCCAATTTTTCCACTGACACACTGCAACTCTTCTCTTTCTCACACTGTCACATACAATAAATACATACATATATACTTAATTCGTAAGGGAAACTTTCACAATACCTTTATCTTCAATTTTTTTTTTCTTTGAATATTTATTAAACGCAGTACCCTCATCAGAAAGATAACAGAGATAATATATTAAATATTATTTACTATATCAACATTTATATATATATATATGATAATTGATTATAATAGAATTGATTGTAAATGATTAATGATAAATATTTAATAACCAATTAAATTTTCTTTTTGGATATTAATTATATATTTATATTTTTCTTTAACTTTTTTAGTTTTTTGTCTCTAATATAAAATGGGTGAATCTTTTCTTAATTTTTAGTAATAATTAGTACATTATTCAGATAATAAAATACTTAATTCAAAAATTACCTTCATTCTCCATAGATATCAATCAGAGACCTAATTTTAGTTTTTTTTTTAATGATTTTACATTGTTTGAAAATAAAAAAATAAACAAAAATTTAAATATTTTATTTTCTTCATCCTTTAACATGTTTTGAAAGTAAAAAATTGTAATGAAGTTCTAAACTTTAAAATGGATAAATCTTAAATAGTAATTAATTATAACGAGATTATAGGCTTGAGATGGAACAAGATTAAATAATTTTTATATATAACATGTTAGAAAATAAAGAAAATATAACATTTTTACAGAAATTTTTATATAATACCAAGTACATGTATTATATAAAAAAATAGGAAATACAATATTTTGTTATCATACTTTTCGTAATAAACTTTAATAAATTAAGCTTAAGTTATATTTCCCTTGTTTTACGAATAGTAGTTTTTAAGTCGTTTGATTTTTTAATATTTATCATTTTTTATGATAGTTAATATTTATTCATTGCGTCCATAGATCATAACATGCTAATTACTTTATTCAGGGAAGATACGTTCTCGTTAGAACTGAATTATGTATTGACGGTTGATCAAAATTATTTTGTTTCACAACAATTAATTAATTTTTATAAAGACACAAATTATATAAATTCACAAAATTATGGACGCTAAAAAGTGTATTTATACCTATTAATTAATATACCACGAACCTTGTATTAATTATTTTTAATTATTTTTTTTATATTTATCCTTGAAGGAATACAGGTTGGTAGGGCCACCTAGGAACACGTGCGTGGCAGGGTTGAGAACAGTACAAAGGGTAGGCACGTGCGAGGTGAGGACTTTTGTTTCTTGTGCTTCTTTCTCTTTTTTATTTAGGAATGGAAGTGGTTGAGTCATGTTGGTGGCGTGGGAAACGTTGCTTCGCGCGTTGGACTTTTCTTAAAGCCACGTTGACTTTAATTCTTTCTTATTTTTTTTTAATTTCTATTAATATTGAGAATGGATGCATGGTGAGAAGAAATACAGGTTTGTGAGTGTTCATCGCAACTTGGTAGAGGTGTTCTCCAAAACCATATTCACTCTTTGTTTGAATTGGGAAATTAATATTAAAAAAAGCATTGTAGTGAAAAAAAAGTACAATATTAAAAATTGATTATAATTAATTTAATTCAATATATATATATATATATATATATATATATATATATGGGGATGTGAATGGTTTATTTATGCAACTACCTAAATTGGATTTTAATTTTGGTTTGAAAGTGAAATTTTTATCTCAATATTATTTTTCTTAATTTTTTTAAGTAGTATATTGTGATTTTTAATTATATGGACAACTTAGTTCATTGTGAAAATTTAGTTTACTAAGCAAGTTTAGAATTCAGTTTTAGGAGAATAATGATGTATAATTAAGAGGAGGTTGGTTCAAGAATTAGTTAGTAGAGAATTGAATTTTGAGCTAGAAATTTATTTATTTTTCCAGTTAAGTAAAATAATACAAATTAGCAATTAAATTTATCTTCTAACTCTTATAATCATTTATTAACAAAAATCATCAAAAGTTGAGAATGAAATAGATTTTAAGTTTGGAGAGGATTGGTTTTAGTATAAAAAATAGTCTAAAGATGTTATATAAATCAATTATATTAGATGTTAATTTGGTATATGGTTCATTTTATAGTATGAAGATCTCATTCAAGTTCTCATTGGATAATTATGTGTTCTCAAAGGAGGTTAACAAGTGTTTCATGTGTGGTAGAGTGCATGTGTGTATGATGACGCGTGTTTTGACCCACCCACCAACCCAATGCATGCTAGAATTAAATCTCATCTAAGGTAATTTCTGTGCAACATGCATTACTAATGACATTGACAAGTTGTGCATGGGTGGCAGGATGCATGTTTATGTGATGACATGTGTCATAAGCTAACTCAACCATGCAAAGCATGTCAGGGTTAGATCCCATCCAATGTCACATTTGTTTCCAATGAGGTTGGCAAGTGTTGCATGTGTGGCAACGTCCATTGCGTATGTGATGACATATGTCCTAACCATCCGACCATCCAATGCACTTTAATTAATGTTTTACTTCCTTTCTTAATAAGCATAATTCACATGCTAAAACTTTGATCAAGTTTGTCATAGTAGCTTTAACTCATAACTGACACTTGCAAACATGTTGCAACTTCACATTCATCCTAACCTTGACTTGCATGAAAATCTGTTCATGTGCCATGTTTAGCATGCATAACACTTTTTATTTGTGTGTCATTATTGACATGTTTGTTCGTATTAGCTCCTGTACCACTATTCACATGCTTGACAAACTTAATTTGTTTGCCAATGTTCACATGCATAGTTATCTTAACTCGTGCCCACTTTTTCTTCTAGATAAGACATAAGGCTTAAGCTAACTTTGGAGACAAATTTCTTCTAGATTTAAACTTTCTTTGAATTCTCTTTATCCTTTAAGAGTTATGGCTAAGTTTCATTCCTTTCTATTGAAATAACTTCATCGATTTGAACAATCATGTATGATGATGGTGAGATTGTTAACTATCCCCACACACACATTGTTTTCCAAATTAAAAAAGCCATCATGTTGGGCATTCACAAAGAAATATCGTTCAAAGAATTCAAACAACAAGTCTTACAAAGATGTGATCGAGGACCTGATGCTTGTTGTTGAACGCGTCCAAAATTAAACTAGAAGGCTAGATTTTGTAATATAATTGACACAGGTCATTCTTCCAAAGACCACTCGAACATTCTCAATCACTAACAATATTAAACAATAGCATGGGGAGAGGAGGGTTGGCAAGTATGACACTTAAACAAAATAAACAGAAAAAAATGATTCAAACAAAATAGAGAAATTCACGTAATAAAAATCAACCCGGCCTCCCTTCGGTTCTCCCAAATCCCTCACTGGTTTCTAAACATAATTCCAATTACATCCATGGATTAAACAGATCGGAATCCCTGCATCTATTTAACATCCCGACTACTCCACAATCGTGAAGCATTTTATCAAACACTTAGTGTCCAAACCAATGTAATCACATGGTGAGCAACATTATCAGTTCGACTTGACTCCAACTCGGGAACTCCACAACACATTTCAATTAGACTGTATTCGCCCATTTACAGAGTTAATCCAATCATTAAATCCAACAATCAAATTAAAACAAAAAAATGAACATGTAATTGCATAAACAAATACAAAACACAAACCTAAGGATTAACGGAACGGGAGAACCTTCGGGAATTGGATTGAACAAAGTTTTTAGCCACTCACCATTATGGTTGGCATGAAAATGAACACGAATACGAGATGAATGAACACGAAAATAAAAGTGCAGAAACGAAGAAGAAGCAAAAAGAGTGAACGAAAATTATACTCCAAAAAATGACAACTATGTGGCTGCCGCCGTCACAACTCACTACAATATTTAGAGTTTTTCTTGACCTTAGGTGGCCCAGGCCCACCTCTACATTGTTCTAATAAACCAAAAACGCACAGTTTTGATTCCAACTCATTTGGGGTGAAATGACTAAGTTGTTCTCAATTGAATGTTTTCGTTCAAAGTGTTGTCTAGATTCCACACGCCAACTTCAAGGCTGATTTTGTCCACTTTATAGTCCGAATTTGGTCTTGGATCCTCTCGCAATGTTTATAAATCTTTGAATTATCTACAAAATGACATAAAGATCAAGTTAATCTGAGGTCTATAGCAAAAGTTATGGACAAAATACGAAATATGCTTAAGTTTGAAAATTTTCTAGAAATTTCATCAAATTGAGTCAAAGTTTCAATTAAAAACCAATAAGCCTAAATACAGAAAAATGGTCCAAAACTTGTCATTATTCTTATCACTATACAGTAGAAAAGTGGTTAAAATAAATACATATCAAGACTAAATGAAGAGGTTTTTGTAATCATGTATTAGTACATCGCTCGAATTGCTTACAAAAATGCCTATTATACCACAACTCAACTACAATATGAGGAAGATTTAAATGGGGTTATCAACATTCAAAACGTAAACCCAACTTTTTCTGACATAGAGTTATGTACAACCTTACAAAAATGTAATTATTCAATTCCTTACATTCAACCTTCACAATCATACAAAGAACAAGTTCTTCAACAACAACGCCAACACCAACACTCAAAGGCACAACCCAATGCACCATTTCTTAATTTAAACAAGACATATTTAGGAGATTAGGAAGTTGATATACAATCTTACACTCAACTTCTTACTGGTCAATCAACATCAAATTTGTATCCCTCCTTCACCTCTGTTAACACATCGTCATTACCTTCCTCACCCCTCAAAAATGAACTTCTTGGAATTCATTTACATCATTAGAACCTTTTAGAGATGATAAGAATGACATCCTCACCCAATATGCAGATGATGACAATGAAAGCATATACATCCCTATACAAAAACAACAAGAACAACGTGAAAATCATTTATCCCAATCCTACATCCCTCCCCAACACTTTCAAACATACAACTCTTCCTCAAGAACAAAATGTTGAGTTTGGTCATACGTTTGATCATGAGTTTGTTAAACATCCATCAGAACCATATTCTTGGGAATGCAATTCAACAACAAGGAATAATTATTGGACACACTAAACATGTTCGACAAAGAATCACTACATTTACATAGCTATATATTCCAATCAAACAAGATTAAAAGTTCAGTGTGATTGTGAAATTCAATTTGTTGAAACCGAAAAAAGAATTGCTGATTTTTTTTCACAAAACCCTCAACAAGAGATAGATTCAATTTTTTGAGAACTGAACTTGGTATTTTCGATGCTTCAAATGTCTTCTATTAACTAAGGCTCTAATTTTATTTGGTAAAATATTTTCAATTGATTTTTTCAAAAACAGTGAGTTGAAACATTTGGTGTTCATATTATCACTACACTATTTTTGTCAAGTGATTAAACATACATACATTTATATATACATATATTACAAGTTGTCTCAATAAAAATTTACATAAAAAAATCGCTCATAGGAATTTTAAAAGAAAATACATTTACATATAAACAAAATGAAAAGTTTTTCAAAATATCTAAAGGAAATCCGTAACTGGCTCAATCAAGAGCATCCTCGACTGACTCATCTACAACATTACTTGCTCCTGTATATAACATGATCATCATAAATAAGAAACAAACACACTAACACAAATATGAAAGGATAAGCTAGTATTTAAAAGATTTCTCATATAATCTAAATTGACCACTGTCAACACCCAATTTCGTCCAGGCGAATAAATTATTTCAAATTATAAAATAATACAAAAATTAAAATAAAAGGGTGTGTCATCTAATTTTATTATACTTTGTCATTTAAATAAAAAAAGAGACTTTGGTTCCATTACATTCTATGAATAAATTAATAAAATAAAATTCATAAAAAAAGAAATAGTAAGAAATCAGTCTATTAAAAATTTATTTTAAAAAAATAATAGTAATAATAGTAATTAAAAATATATATTGAATTTTTCCATTAAGAGAAAACTAAAAATGTGGTAATTAAAAGATAATAATTAAAAAATAATAATAATTAAAAAAAAGAAAATAACAAATAATAAATAAATAAATATTAAATAATTGATGATTAAATAATAAAAACAAAATAAAAATAAAAATATATTCAAAAAAAGAATAAATAACAAAAAAAAGAAAGGAAGACTGTTTTCAAACTGCTTACTTGATTTACACGTTCAAGATAATAAATAAATAATAAAAAATAACAATAAAAAGAATGAGTCAATGCCAGTAGACTCCCATGTTCTCACTCCCTAACTCCACATATTTGTTTTTAATAAAAAATAAATATTTGTAAATAATAATTTTGAAACCGCTCAGATAACAACCCACGTTCTCCACTTAAATAAAAATAAAATTCATAATAAATAATGGATTTTTACCGTTCGAAAATGTTTTAAGTCTCATTCTTGGGTAGATTCATTTTAATATTAATTTTAAAAAATTAAAAAATAATAAATATGAATGAGTCAAAGAGTGGTAACTTCTTTGAACTGAACCACTGGCATTTTAAAAAAAATATATCAATTAAAATAATGAAAAAAAAGAAAAAGAGATATATTAGGCAGAGAAAGAAAAAGAAAAGGACGGATCATTTTGGTGATGGAGAAAAAAAGAGAACGAGAGAGAATATTGAGAAGAGAGAAAAGAAGAAAGCACACTGAGAAAGAAAAGACTAGGCATCAGGTATGTTTTTTTCCCTTTTGCTTGTACATTCATTCATGGCATAAAATAAAAAGCACTCACAATTATTCCTATTTCATCAACATGCATCTCGATGAACGCATAATTCCACAATGTTTCTGCATTGTGTTTTTGCCCTGCATCTCCACTGTACATCCCACCATGAACCTCCATCACCTTTTCATTCCATTCCAATAATCATCAACCAAACCACTTTCTATGCCATGTTAACCCCACTTCCTAAATACACAAACCAAATATCACTCACGGAAAAAATGCAAGCTTCGAAACCCTTCAGCGCCCTACAAGCACCACATCTCGACGAAAACGCCCCTCACAAATACCCAAGAATAGAACTATGTGTACCCTGATTTTCTATCCTGTATAGAGATACGTAGGAGCGAGGTCAAATCCTTGTCGGGCCCCCTATTCAAAAAAATATATATTTTTTGTTGTTATTTGCATTCTATTTCTGTTTTTTTGGGAAAAATAAATATTTCTAAAAATCACACTCTTTTATTTTACTTGTTTAATTAAAGGTACCGCCTTAGAGCGGGCGTTGTGGGGTGCTAGTACCTTCCCCACACGTAATCGACTCCCAGACTCTAAATCCGGTTTTGCAAACTTGCCTTATCTGACTTTTTTTTTGTTTTCCATAGTTTTTCCTTTAATAAATTATGGTGGTGACTCCATTATTTTTGGACAGCCGCCCCGTCGTGATCCCGGTTGCGACAACCACATATATATAACATTTAACACATAGCAATCCATTCACATAATCTATCATCCAACTCATAAAAATCTCAACTCATAACCTCAAACTATATAAACAGAAACAATTCTACTTCTGAAAGACTTGTGCATTTAATAGACCCCTAGATATGCACTTATTATACAACTCCAAACTGTGAATCTATTCAACTCCCAAATCAGTGAATTAACAATCTTGTATGACAAGGTTAGTCCTCCTGAGACTTTTTTGATCATTCATATTTCAAGCTGCAATCATCCAGTTCATACCTCCTTCGACTCTCACCACCTAGTAATGTTCTTCTATTTGATTCCTATTACTAGTAGAGTCAGTATATCAATCATTATTGAACGAATCCTTAGAGAATGCACATCCTAATTGACCTAGACACGTGTATTTTCTTTCATGAAAATACTATGCCTTGATCTAACCACCTGAATCAATGATTTAGCAATATCATATCATTTACTTTTCAATCTTAATTTCAAATATCTCAAGAATTACATAATCATCAAAACTACTCAATCTCAATCATAAATAAATCATTGTACCAATTAAAGCTACACAAATTATTCAAACAGTTTCAACTCGTTTAAAAGAATTAATCTTATTCTACTAACTTATTATTAAGAATTAATTAACATATTGCAACATATCTAATATAAGATACCAACTCTTTGAAGCTACACTTATAATCAGTTTAAGCCAATAAATTTAGTTCAAAAATTCATCCACATTTACAACATCATCACAAGCCATATTCAATCTTACCTCTACCAAAATCAATCTATATATCTTACACTACTACATTCAAGTATTATTCACATTAATTTATCATACAAAATTAAACAATCAAACTCATTTAGTGCTCAGATCTGCAATAAAACGTTGAGCACTGATGATCAAAGATTTATACATTCAGGTCTTCTATCCTAAAGTTATATTTAAAGATAGTTGATTTGTATAAAAAATATAACTAGCTTCCCTTAATTGGCAAGCAGAGCACTCTTCAAAAGGGTTCCCAAGTCTATAATTCACGCAACATCTCCTAACTTGCACCATAGAGCTTTGATCAAACATCAGATTATATCACTACGATCATGAACTAACAGAGACCTATCCTGATGTACTAGATGTCACATGCATACTAGACTGCTAGAGTAGCTAAGAACACTAGAAAACTGACTCAAAGGAAATGAACAGAAATAAAACTTACTTTGTTCAATAATTTGATCGGATACTGTGCTTTATTCGACGTTAGGAGTCTAGGGATGACTTCCGATCGTCAGTCTGATCATAGGTGAAGCCAAAATTTTATAGAGAAAAGAGAGAAACTAAAGAGAACCTATTTTTAGAGAGATGGTGGTTTTGTGAAAATATATATTGAATATAAACAATTTTCTATAAATAATTATTTTTTATTTAATATTAAAATATTTAAGTACTCATTTCCATTTTTACCACTTTCACTCTAAGGAATCATTTTCTAGAGTATTACAATATTCAATTTTTTGAAAAATTATTTCTTCAACATGTTTCTTCTTGCAATTAGTTACATCGTACAATAATTAATTTTCTAAATCATTATCTTTTACATTATAATAGTTTCTAAATTATTTTTGGTTACTAAGTTTCTTCAATACTTACTCTCCTAACAGGATTTTGGGTTTTGACCAGAAGTCACAATGGTATATTTTGAGAAGATAAAAGTAGAAAAAATAAATTCAATAAAAGTAGAAAAAATAAATTCAAGGAAAGTGCGTTTAGTAGGTGGGAGAATGTATTTAGCAATAATATTTATTCAAAAATCACAAAAAGCCCAACATAGTATCTTGCTTCCTATATAATGCAGGCTTTTAGAAAATTCTAGCCTAATGTTGCGCTTTTGCTTCCTGCACCTCAGATTACTATTGCACCCCATACTAATACTAAAGGCCATTGCCGCTGATAAAGAGAGAGAAAATAACATTAAATTTTGGTAGAAAATTTATCCTAAAAAGTATTTTAGAAAGTATCTCATGTGTTCTGAAAAGTTTATATTTGAAAATTTTATTTCAAAATACATTTTATATATTCTGAAAAATTTATTCTAAAAAATTTATTACAAAAAAACTATTTTAAAGAAAAGCTTGGTAGAAAAAGCTTATTTTGAAAAACTCATTTCAACATGCGTCTCGTACATTCTGGAAATCTATTATGGAAATTCCAAAAAATTTGTTCCAGAAGATACAGTCACCATATGCAGTTAGTAATTATGGTGCTGCAGAAAGTAAAATGGTAGTGTTAAAGAGGCCTCTAGCTCTCACTGGGCTCACATGAAAAAAGAATTAGGTTCTCTATCATTTCATCTTCAACACTTTTTTGTTTAGTGTTGGAGTGCAAGAGTATTGAGCACTCTAGCAAAGTTAGATCAAAATTCAACGTGAGTTAGCACATGCATGTTGTTTAAAAATGAAAAAGAAAAAAATACCCTTTTAAAAGCCTTTTCAAGGAAAAATAACTACCTCGTTTATTTAACTCCTGTTTCATCCGTATGAGGAGGATGCATGCGTAGAAGAAACTTCAGCACTTATGATGACATATCTATTGATAAAATTGGAGAGAGAAAATATAAGAAAAAACAAATAAAAATTAGATATGAGCGAACTTTATATTAAAAAAAATTCACGTCACATTCAACTTAAAATTTTAAAATATTAAATTTATGAATTTTTATTTAAAATCTTAAAATATTAAATTTATGATTTTTTTATATTACTTAATTTTCTCATTTTTATTTATAATAAAACTTAAACTCACGTCTACATATCTAAAAATATTCTCTACATGTTCTGCTTCTTAGCACCCATAGTAAAGTTCTGCTTCTTCTTCTCTAAGTATAAATTAAATTGTAACTTACGAGTTTACGTGTGAGGGGTCTCGGCCATTCATATATATATTAATTTATTTTCAGATTAACTTTTAATTTTTTATTCTTTCATGTAACTTATTTTTTTTATTTGTATATAAGTTAATTAAGTCGAATTTAGAAGTAAGCGTAAGGAACCTTGACTTCGTTTTTTTTTCATAATTCTAACTAATATATATATATATATATATATATATATATATATATATATATATATATATATATATATATATAAATTAAAAATAGTTGGTTTATAAGTTAATTTGTAGTTCTTTCCTATATTTCTTTAATTTATTTTTTATATTTGATTATGTATAAATTAGTTGAGACAAATTTACGTAATTTTGTACCCTGTTTTTTT
>Ga0209700_101761_pt1 | contig 45000 bp, 32 predicted proteins | sample SiratroredBW_FD_187528 | JGI IMG/M metagenome (GOLD analysis project Ga0209700, IMG submission 187528) | Root nodule microbial communities of legume samples collected from California, USA - Siratro red BW (SPAdes) (version 2) | ecosystem: Host-associated > Plants > Roots > Nodule | place: USA... | reverse complement strand
GCAAAACCCAATCAAGAGCAATTGGTAACAAGATCGAGAACGTCTCGGCCTCAACTTATAAAACCCAATCAAGAGCGATTGGTAATAAGACCGAGAACTTCTCGGCCTCGACTCGTAAAACCCAATCGAGAGCGATTGGTGACAGGACCGAGAACTTCTCGGCCTCAACTTACAAAACCCAATCAAGAGTGATTGGTAACAAGACCGACAACATATCGGCCTCAACTTATAAAACCCAATCGAAAGCGATTGGTAACAGAACCGACAACATATCGACCTCAACTTATAAAACCCAATCGAAAGCGATTGGTAACAAAACCGAAAACATATCGGCCTCAGCTTATAAAACTTAATCAAAAGCGATTGGTTAACAGGACCGAGAACTTCTCGGCCTCAACTTAGAAAACCCAAACAAAATCAATAACAGGACTGAGAACTTATCGATCTCAATCCAAAAATCAGATAAATATTATAAGTATATATGCTTATGGGGCTTAAAAAAAAAACAAGAGAGATAGAAAGAATATGGCCAACAAATATACCGAACATCCTTTATACATTGATGAGACAAAAAAAATTACAAGAAACAAAATATCACAACATTGGTATAGCTGTGAATCTAGCCATTTACAAAGATAAGCTAACAACTACTTCATAAGCAAACTATTCGGCCTCCTCGGCCTCAGAAATCCTCCCCTCAGCATCTTCCACTTCCTCCATCCCTGCTTCAGAAGTGCCCCCTTCGCCTTCACCTTCATCCCCTGGGGCATCCTCCTCGCTCTCACTAATCTCCCCTTCCTCGTCAACCCCGTCTACCCCCTTATCAGGCATGTCTTCAATGGGAATAAGCTGACCTTCGTAAACCTCCTTCCCGACATCAAACTTATTGCTATCAGCAGGCACCCCATACAATAGGACAGCTTGCCAAACAGCTTGATTAAACCCTTCCTCTGCAACATTTAAAACACAATCCTTAAAGGCAACCACTTCTTACTCAAGCCTAGCAATATGCCCGTCCTTCATCAGCAAGGTGTCATCACGATCCTGAATGACACCGTGAAGCTCTTCATGTTGTCTAGACAATTTCGCCGTCAACTCCTCTTCCTTCCTTTCCAGCTCCCCACATCGTGCTTCCAGCTTAAAGACGTCGGACTTTGAGGCCGAGAGCTCGGATGTCAACTTAGTCACTTGATCTTGGAGGGCAAACTTCGCCTCCAACACCTTCTTCAATGAACCTCGGGACTCAGCCAACTTAGACTTCAAATCTTCAAGCTCTTTGGCCGACCCCTGAGAACGCTCGTGAGCTAAGAGCCGAACAGCAGCCATGGCTCGTGCTTGGAGCTCCAGCAGGTCGGTCATGAAGTCTCCTCCTTTGAAGCATGACAAAAGAACATCGTTCTCGGTATGAGTAAGGGCAACATTTACACCCTTATGAAATTCGAGATCATGGGAGACCAAAGCATGACCCCCACTGTTGCCAGCACCCCCACCAAGAGTCTTAGCCCTCTTGGGAGTACGCTCAGGGGCATCCTGGTGCTTCTCCTTGGACTTGCTCTTTCTCTTCCTCTGTTTTTTCTCGACCGGAGGGGGAACAAGGTCAACCGGAGGGACCTGTTGGATGGAAGCCGAGACTTTACCAGCACTGGAGGAAGCACCCTTAGCAGCCTCTCTCGCGCGTTGAGCCTTCTCCAAGCGCAACTTGGTGAGTATGTCAGATGCACCTGCTTGAGCCATGATACCTGCTAACAAGATGAACAGTTTATTTAAGTTAATATTGACCGAGAACCATACGAAAATGCAAGAACACACATACCACTCAGATCGACCCAGCGCTGGGAGCAAAGATAAAGCTTGAGAATTTTCCGGGTAGGTAACCTCCTCGGAAGCCTATCAAAAAGACTGAATATTATCTGGTCCTCATCAGTCATTGATGACCTAGGCCAGTATAAGTAGTGCACGGGATTAGGTGTCCAATGAAGGGGAAACTTGGGAACATCACCATAATAGAAGTGCTGACGCCCTGTCGACTCTATCACAACATGGAAGAACCCAGTTTTGAAATGCTTATAAGAAACAGTGTAGGGAGCAAACAAGGCACCCCCGGATTGGCTAAACAATGACACCCAACGAACAGGGTCACTAGGCCGAGCACTATAATAATGAAGGAATGATTGGGGAGAAGGGACGAGACCGAACATCTCACAAAGAAGCCGGAAACACTGGAGATAACCCCAGGAGTTAGGATGTAATTGAGTAGGGGCAACATTCAGAATACGCAACACCCCCATGGTGAACTCATCAAGAGGAAGGCGAACATGGACATCAGTAAAGAAGGCCGAGTACATGAAGAAAAAATCAGGTTCACCCTCCTCTCGGCCATAACAAACCCGGTCACTGACCGAACACTTCTCCATTGAAACGAAACCCCTCTCAACCTCAGGAACCACCATGGGAACACTCGCTACGAAGTATTCTAAAGACAAAGACCAGCGATACTTGGAAGACTACCTCAAGACCAGATCACTCACCCAATCATACCCCGACCTAAGCGGTGGGTTACTGAATGTGGTATTTCCCGAGGAGTCCTCGGCCGCATCAGTATCCCTCACCACTAAGACGCCTGAAGGTGGGGAATCCTTGGGAGAACCAACCAACCCTTCAGGCATACCAGAGGAATGTATAGAAAAAAAAAAGAAGACTGGGAAGTAGCAGAAGACAGGGAAGTGGAAAAAGACCGAGAAGTAGAAGACGAGGACGAAGAGGACATGATTACCTTGAAGCCGAAGAGACAACAGCACACACAAGCTCCTGGATGAGAAAAGATATCGGACCTCGATGGAAGAAAATACTGAGAAATGCCAAAGTGAACTCCAGAACCCTCACTTATAGAGAATGTTGGGAAGGGGATCAATGACCCCTCACCTTCCAACCCTTTGATCTTACAGATCTCAAGGGTTGTAACACATCAGTCCCATCAAAGGAAGACCCAAGGCCCAAAAGTCACACTTAACCTAAAGGAGGAGAAGGATACCGCACCAAGTAAAGGACGGTGCGGATCTCCCATAGTCAACAGGGCTAACCATTTCCAAACGGGCGGGAATCATTGTAATGATGAAACCTCAAGAGCAGGGAAGACCGTATACTATACGGTCATCAAGGTGAGTATAGCCAAAAATGTTACGTGTTAAGATATAGGACCACCAAAGAGCGAGGCCGACAAGTGCCCGAGCATACATGAGTGACCAATAAGTGTTAGGCCAACAGGTAACCAAGCCAACAAGTACCCAAGACGATAGGCACCAAGCCAATACCAACATCTCCATTTCCTTTGCATTGGGAATAAGCACCTTACATCTGACAAAAGAACAAATTCCAATGAACGACGCTCGCATTGCCTGACAAAGAAGAGACTACACGTCTTCCCTCTGACATGGTGCAGAACAACAACCTCATGCAAGAGAGACTGCACGTCTTCCCTCTGATACAGTGCAGAACAGTCATCATATCTCTGAAGGCTAAGAGGTTATACGTCTTCCCTCTGACATAGTGCAGAACAGTTATTATATCTCTGAAGGCTATACGTCTTCCCCATAATGCCAACCACAACAGTATAAATAGAAAATAGTAAGTGTAGCGAAGAGGACTTTTGGGAAAAAATCTGCCTTATGATACAATATACTTTTGGTAACTGAAGGTGTACTTCTGAAAGATCAGGGAGAGAGAAAGACTAGGGTAGTTGACACCTCGAAATTTTGTTCTCAGCCTCAAAGCTTCGCAAGAACTTTTATTGTTCTTAGCCCTCAGGCTCTGTAGGAACATATTCTTTTTTTTAAATTTTTGTAACATATTTTCTTACTAGATAATTTTGAAATATTTTTTTCCTTGTTAAAGAGTCACCCACATATTTTTATACGTTTGTTTAAGTTTTTTTCATTCAATTCAAGGAAATTATTAATTTTTTATTTTTAATATATGAATTTTTTTCATACAGAACTCTTTTTTACTATTTCTTACCACATAAAATTCCTACTTACACAATATTTGTAAAAAAAAATGGCAAGGTATAAGATGATAAGATTCAGAGAAAGTGGTTTAGTATGAAGAAGGAAGACGATAGGCGCGGAAAACGCTTGGCGGAGGGTGAAAGCGCGTAACAGAAACCGAGGCAGAGGGCACAAATTCCCACGTCGATGCCCATTCTCAGAACTTCCAATTCCTTTTCCAAGCGAAGGCACGCTTCTTGAATCTCCGGCGTGGCGTCACCGTCGATTCCAAGCTCTGATTCTTCGGGAATCTCTTCCAACTTATGTTTCTTATTCTTGGCGGCGACTGCATCAAACTCCGATTGCCACGACCAACACATGGTGTGAGAGGATCAAGATATGGAAAAAATGATTTTGGCGAAGATGATTATATAGTGTAGGCGTGGAGGAAAATAGCACCATGTTTTTGAGAAGGGCGCCCATAGAGGTGGAGGGTAGAGTGAAGCGCGTCCACGGTTTTGGGGTGGATACCACCATCTCCTCCGCAAAATCGCAAACCGCCTTTACTTTTGTTTTATATATTGTTTTTATTTGGTGATGCGTTTCAATTATAATTTTTGGCTATATTATTAATTTAAGAATTCATTAATTATATGTGTACACATCACACTAAAAATTTACATTATCACGGGTAAGAACATCACATAAAACATGTCATTATATTAAAAGATAATTATAATAAAAGTTAAATAAACGGATAAATATACATATTTTATATTTAGTACAATAAAAAATAATAGTCTGATTAAAAAAATTAATTTTGTTTGAACTTTATAATTAAGTAATTGAACATTTGTTTTTATTTTTAATAACTATTTTAGATATCTACTTAATTACTTCAATCGTGAACTGAGCTTAAAAATATTAAGGAAATTAAAACTTGTTGTAATAAATTTTTTTATTGTATTAAAAATGAAATAATATTGTACTGAACACACTATTGAACTCTATAATAATGAGTTTTCTTATATTGTTAAATATTAATTTCTTATGACCTCTTCTACTTTTGATATGTAGTTATTTATTTACAATTGTACTGTATAGAGAATCGTAAACTATCTTAAACCGAAAAAGTAAATGATAAATTTTATATATTATGAATTTAACAAATACAAAATAAAGAAATTATTTCTTTTTTGTGAGTAACATCTTTTTATAGTTTTTATTGTCCCATTTAATGTAAAATGTTTTTGTTTTTTTCTTCTTCTTTATTTCCATTCATGTATTGAGCAATTGAAGGTATAGAAAAAAAATAAAAAAGTTTTCAATTTTTTTTGGTAGACCTTTATATCATAAAAATTTCATTATTTTTTTAGAATATTTTACAATTTAAGAATATTAAAAGTTATGTTTGATAAAATTTGTTTGTTGAAAATTAAATAAAGAGTTACTAACCAACACATATTACTTTTATGGGTTTTTTAATTTTATATTATTTTCAACTAACCATGTAACACATGTGTTAGCTTTTCCTTAATTTTAAGATCTAGATCTATCATATGTGTTTCTTTATTTTCAATAAATTTTAAGATTTATCACATGTGTTTCTTTATTTTTAATGAACCATCGGATTAATTAAGAATTAATTAAACCTTAAATATAAGATTAATTAAGTTAACTTTAGCTTAAACAAATTTATGTTTAAATTGAATTCTTAATGTTTTTAAATACTTGAAAGGTATTTTTTTCCTCTTCAAAATGGTGGAAGACTTTTTATAAGAGAGAGTTAACCCCTCTCATAAAATCAATTTTGAAGATTGAATGGAATTTTCTCTGTGAGTTTACATTTAAAATTTCAGGAGTTTTTCATTCTTGTTTTTGTTCTTATCTTGTTTTCCACTCAGGAGTTTACATTTAAGTTGTGAATTTTCCTACAATATCTTTTCAAATTTATCACAAAGGTAGTGTGTTCTATCTATTTTCTATGCCATTTTACATAATGTTATTGTTTTCATGAGTTTTAGGTGAGTTATGCATTTGAATCACTTGAAGACATACTTTCCTTTCAATCTCCTAAGATTCACTATAGTTAAACTATAACCCTCCCATTGCTTTTACAAATCATTTTTGAACTTTTTTTTTCTTCATCACAAAATTCCTAAATTTTATGCACAAATTAGAAAGAAAACTCACACTTCACAAGCATCTTAGTCAACTTCACTTGAGATGCATTTTGGTCAAATTTAAAAATAGTTTGTAAATGACCAACATGGATTCTTTCTACTGTTAACGACTTTTTTAGCATTTTCATTACTTCTCTGTTAGAGTTATCATCACTTCTTATCAAAAGATTTCACAACTACTTATTCCAACTTTATATTTAATCAAATCTCTACAGTACTGATATTTAACTTTCGTCTCATATAAAAATAAACTCACATAATTGATAAACTTTCTTATTCAAATAAATAATATAACATTCTTTTTTTTTCAAAAACAACTTTTATAAACTTTCTATAATATCTGAAATTAAAAAAAAAAAAACATTAACAAAAAGTATAATCTAGAAAACATCATTACGGTGCTTTCACTTTTTTTAGTGTTAACGAAAATATCAAAATAATTTTTTATATTTCATATTAAAATAATTATTTTAAAACTAAGGTCCTAGAACCTTTATCTTGTAGTGATGCTTTAGCAAAAATTTATCATTGACAAGATGACAATTATATATATATATATATATATATATATATATATATATATATATATATATATATATAATGAGAAGAAAAAAACTTACAACAATAACCATTAGTATATGCGTAAAAAAATATTAACATTCCAATGTACTACTACTAATATTTATGGAGTTAGTTTAATTTAATAGATATATTAATGTGGTACTACTCCTTCTAGAATCAACTTTGCAGGACCTAGTTGTTGGGAAATAAACACATAGTATCAAAAATTTTAACTCTAGTTTGAATGTGAATAATGAGTTTACACTAATTTTTATCATATCCAAACATATACACGTTGCCAATAAACCAATCAAACATTGTTTAAATACAAATTTAACAGTTTTGGAAATAAAGAATATAAATTTCATTGATACTTTAAAGAATCTTAGGTGTAAGGAAAGATCTTTTGCTATCGATGGATAAATTTCCTGATAGCCTACACGAGGCAACTAATTGGACTAAAGAAAATCTGCGAAAGAATAAAAAATAACTTAAATTATAACGCATAATTTGGATATAAGATTATAAGATAATGAATATAAGAATATAAACTCCAATGTCTAAGTGGGTATGCTTAACTCTTTCAAAAGAATCCTAGCCAACAAATTATGAATAAGAAGTTCGATAAAAACCTAAACGATTGTTTCTTAGCACTATAAAGTCCACATATCTTATTTGTTTTACACTCCTTTAAAGGTTTAAATTGTCTCCCGTGCATTTCAGAAGTTCCAGAAAATGTTCAAAATGTAAAACTCTCTTTCTCCACAGATAAAATCAAACCCACAAATTGTACAATCTTTAAAACTAAAAGAAAATTTTTGAAAACTAAATTGAGTTGGGTTTTGGATTTTGTAAAATTACATTACTGTTGAGTGCATAAACGATGAGGGAAAATAAAGAGCAAAAATGAAGAAAAATACTATTAATAAAAAGTGAAAAGCAAAACATATCAAAATTAAAGATTGAAAACAATGATAAAAAAAAACATAAATAAAAATCATTAATAAAAGAATGTTAATAAAAATCCAATCACTGTTCATCGAAGATGAAGATTGAAAATAAAAATAAAAAACAAAAATGAAATAAAATTTGAAAATATTGATTGAGAACGAATAATCACAGAAAATGACTCAACTCCATAGTTAAACATGGAACAACTCATTTTAGACAGATCGAGCAACTTTACAACAATTAAATTGTTCTCAAACGAGTAATCAAAAAAATTATGAAAAATTAAGATTTAGGTGATGTTTCCATAATGGTGCTAAAGTAAAATAATAACAAAAGAAAAGAGACTAAAAAGAATGTTTTCATAAATTTAATTTAATTTACATTAAATTCAGTTTTTAAATATTACATTAGAAAACAGACAGTTATATTATTTTTTAAAAGAAAATGTAATAACTCTGTATAAATTTAATTCAGTTTAGCATTAGTTTATTGAATTTAGATTTTCTTCCAACCCTATTTATTATCACATGTTTTGAATATAAAAGTTGGGAGAAATTTTGAGAAGAAGGAAGGGTAGCTATGGTATGGTGATAATAGCTTCTATCAAATTCCTGAGACATTTGGGTCATTCTTTATCTTCTATTTTAACAACTCAGACGACTTCAACTATTCAACCCAAATAATGGTTATCGTAATGAGCGCTTGACTTTCTGGTTACCCAATCAATTCTTAATCCACACACTTGGTCGACCATTTTTCTACTGCAAAACTAAGTGTATTGTAAATTAAATTAAATTACTTAAGTGTATTTATTTAGAAGTAGTTATGTTAACATCATTCAAACACACTTGGACAAAATAGTTACAGAATGTTGATACCTAGATACTGTATGTAATAAAATATATAAATTATTATCTTGTTATTATATAAATACTTTATTGAATATAATAAATATAAAATCAATATAATTTATGGTGTGAAAATATAATTTTCCTTAAATGGCGTGAATTGAACGTACGCATGAAGTGATTGAACACTATAGACAAAGAAGAAAAAGGAAATAGTTGTAGAAGAAAAATATGAAACGGCAAGTTGGAAGTCACTAGTGACGTCAAAATCGTGTTTCTAATTTGAAAAGGACAAAAGAGTGTTCTCACAAAAAAATCCAATAGGAATTGCCAAAAAGTCCACATAACGTGCTCTTACTTCTTAGCATCCGAAAATGACACTAAATGTTCAACGTTACTATGAAAATATACTAAAATTGAAGTCTTTTAGTTTAAAAAAACTGGATATTCCAATTATTCTCCGAATAATTTTACTTTGACACTCGTGTAACAAGATAACACCATTTTACTCCTGATTTTTATAATAAAATATTATATTTTAATAAAATAATATTATTTTTTAGTATCAAATAGGAGTAAGTTACTATTCTCGGTGTCAAAGTATCATCTTTCTTATTCTCCTATAAGGATATTCGTTGAACTTCTTGTCAGAATTTGCTTTTATTTAGTCTTACAGCAATCTAAGAATATACGATAATAAATAAGATTTGAATACTATATCAGAATATTAGCTTTTATATATTTTAAATTAAAAATATATTAAGATTTGTTCTTTTGTTTTGGATAGTAAGATCGGCATTTGTATTTATGCTTAATATCTGTATATTAATATGCTGATTATAGTTTATTTTTAATTTATTTCATTTGAATAAATAAATAGTTTGATATGTTTCTAAATTATCAATGAAATGAGTAATTTATATTTAAATTAATAAAATCAAAATACTTCTAGGTATTGTGTTTTATATTTTAATTAATTAAACTAACATTGACTTAAATGAATATGTTAATTTTAGGATTGAATAATGTGAGATTTTATATTTTTCATATAAAATTTATTACATAGAAATTATAAGACCTAAATATAAATATTTATATATTTTAAAAAGTACTTTTTTATATAAGATTTTATAAAAATATCTTCGTATAATCACAAAATAATAAAATAAAATTAAATTAAATTAAATTTGTCCATTAGTTCAATAAAGAGTCACATCACTTACTAAATCCCTGCTTACTTGTAATATTGTAATATTACATATTTAAAAAATAAACCAAACACTACACAAAAACAAAGATAAACTAGAGAGTTTTAAAAAAAAATGTATTTTCATAAAATAAATTTATATCTCACCAAACTACAACAAATCGAACTTTCATAATTCATCTCATACATTACATTACATTGTCATTATCATATCTTTATAATAACTCATATATGTATACTGGTTCATATGTAAGGACATTGAACTCTCTAACTCTCACCACCTAGTACCTTTCATATATATGATTCTAAGGTACCAGTAGAATCAGAATATCTCCTAACAATCTCAACACAAGTATTTCCTTTACTGAATATAATATATTTCGATCACCATTTCATATCATTCAGAGACTTTTATACTACATCATGTCATACATAAGCATTCATTTAATTTGATTCAAATGCATCCAATTCATATTTAATAAAACAAATAATCACAATATTTATTAAAAACATTCAAACTAGTTTCCCTTACTTGTATAAAGTAGAGACCCTCAAAGGAGTTCTAAAAACCTAAAATGATGGGCAGCATAACCTATACCAAGAGCTTCTGATCAATGATCAAACTACACTGTTAGAACAATGGACCATCAGAGGCTTATTCTGATGTCTTAGATGACACAGGCAAAATACCCTTACCAAGAAATGAATCGACCTAAAACTGACTATGAGGAAGATGAGCAAAAACTAAACAAAAATCTGATTGGACACTCTTGCTCTACTTGACGCCAAGAATCTGAGGGTGATCAATTTGATAAAGAAGGAAGGTGAAGTTTTATAGAGAAGACAGAGAAAAGAGAGAACGGTTTCTCAGAGAGATGATGATTTTTTATAAAGATGAAAGCTAAAGACTGATTTTCCTTTTTGTATAAATTTTTCTAATTTCTAAAAAAATATTTAGGTGTCATCTTATTTATATCTAAAATTAAATTATGATTTCTAATATGTTTATATTCTAAACTATTTTCTAGAGTATTACAAATATTAAACTAAAATAATTTAAAATAGAAACATATATAAAATTAAGAATTAAACTAAAATAGAGGGATTTTTAAAAAAATAGAAAGACTATACGTGTTTATTCAAAATAAAAAAGAAAAAAAGAAACGAAAGTTGTATTTATGGTAGTACATTAATCATATCCATGTTAATATAGATTTTGTTTAGTAGCATCTAAATATTCATGAAATGATTGAGATTAAAAGGTTCTCATAAATATAAGAACAATATTAGATGATATAGTAAATATAGTACGGAATATATAAAATCATAAATAAGAAACATAATGTATGGAAAAAAATGATATATTCAATAAATTGTTTCTAGATTAAATATATAAAAACAAAACACACTAATTACAAAGGAATTTGAAGAATATATAAACACGAACCAATCCTCTTTATCACTAATTAAGTTAGATATGTTTAATTATATAAAGATAAAAACCTAATTAATTAAAAAGAATAATCATTTAATGACAATTATACACACTTCATTAGATGATGTCCATTAGATTCATCAATTATTAGACATTCCAAGTTAGATGTTGTCATTAGCCAATTAGTCAATCTTAACATACAAGAAAGAAACAATACATAAATTAACAAATCTATACCTTGAATTAAGTTCTCTTTTAGAAGAATGTTATTAGATTATTACTATCAACAATCAACATTAAATGAATCTAAACAATACATGAACTTAATTTTAGGAAAAAACTTGGTGAATATATCTTTTAGATTTACCTTTATATCAATTTTCTACACTTAAATGTGTTTTTAAGTGATATCTAACATTAATATGCTTGGTTTATTTATGACCAACTCAATCCTTTATTAATAAAATTGCTTTGAGACTATAACAAAATATAATAGTCTTATTCTCTTGAAATATTATATTAGTCGTGAGACTTTTCATCCAAATTCCTTCCTTTGATGCCTCTACAATAGTCATGTATTTTGCTTCTATAATAGACAATACTACTATTAAATTAGAGTACACATTGTGTTACCCTTGTAGGCAAAACACATATCAGACTTACCCTCTAAGATACTTAAGAATATGCTTTACCACTAGCCAATGTCGCGTACTAGATTAATCATGTAACTACTCATCAGATTGACTGCTTAGAAAATGTTTAGTCTAGTGTACACCATAGCATACATTGCACTTCTCACCACATTAGCATGAAGAACACGATCCATGTATTGTTTTAAGGATTTTGATGTAGTAGTATTGGTTACAAATAGATGGACGAACAATGTAGAAAAAGTATCAACTGGCTTGGCATCACTCATGCCATAACGTCTAAGATTAGATGTACTCTATTGACTTAGAACACATTTTAAGTACAGGGAAAATGATCAACATCCAATGCACCCATTGAAATAAGATTATTCTTCACTTTAGAAAGGTGATGAATGTTTTACAGTATCCTCACTAATCCATCATGCATACAAATATTGATAGACTTGACGCCCACAAATTTGCAATAATTATCATTACCTATTAGAACATTATTTTTATTCTTGTCCTTATATGCCTTAAACCAAATTTTGTTTGCGCAATATGGAAAGTAAAACCTATGTTTAAAATTCACAACTCAAAATAATATTGTTTTTCACTTATTGCAAGCATCAAACAATCTATTAGATTGAACGCTTACCACTAGGGCAGAAGTTATGGTTGATAGTTAGAGCATAATTTTTTTTACTTAAGAGTGTAACAACCTAAACATCACGATTCAATTGTAATTTGGCCCACTTGGCATTTATCATAGTATAATTAATACCAACTGCAATAATGTCTCACTCAGTAATGTCCTACTAGGAATCAAACTCTCGATTTTGGCTTGACCTACCTATTTGTCATCGGAATTGATACAACTCACAACAAACTTTCCCTTAACAATTGTCGTACTATGAATTAAACTCGTGACTTTAACTTTGACACCAATTGTTGGATCAAGCATTTACCAATAGGTCAAAAGATATAATTGATAGTCAAAGCGTAACTATATATATTTGTTATAATTATATATATCCTTATGATTGGTTTTTCCCTTCCCTTTTTTCTTGCTTTTTCTACCCATGACAATAGTAAACACTATCAACCCAAATGGATTAGAATTATCACCATTCCCAACAAACTTGTGTCGAAGTTCTTTATCTTACTCACAAGACTTCACTTCGTTCAATGTAATGCAGTCTTTACCCACGCTTAAAAAATTATAAGCATTCTCACACAATTGGGAACACTTACTAGTAGAATCACTTCTACATCTTAATCTTCCATCTTCACATCCATATCCCTCATTTCCATAAGAATTGAGTTCATCCATTAAGGTGCTCCTTCAAAGATGATTCCTCCTTCTTATGAAGCCTAAACAATTTGATAGTTGAGAAATAATTTACCGCATATATGTCTCTTAATGAATAGTTTCTCCAACTTCAACTACAACCCAAAATAGTTTCTTCATTCACTATCTCATAAAGAAATTCATCTTAGAGAGATAAAAAATGATTAGGGAATTAGCCTTCTTCATGTAAATTCTCATAAATATTCCTCCAAACTTGTAGTTATACCAGATAGGGATGTCTAAATTATTTATTCCTTCAACAGAGCTAGATTTTAATATACCATGGAGTGAAATTGTTCTTTTCTATAAACTTTTGAATCTTGATCTTGTTGGTCATCTTATGAAATGTCTTCTTAAAGATTTTATTCACACCAAAACAAAAACAAAAAAAAACTAGTCTTGATCAAGAACTAATCACTTACGAATACAAAATAGATTAGAACCAAAACTTTGATACCAATTTGTTAAGGTATTAGATCAATAAGTTTACATAAAAACATCAAGAGCACAAAATCTAGCTAATAAAGTATGAGAAATAATTATATATTTTATAAATTTGTTATTGATTAATACATACAAGAACATAACACCATGATTACAAAAGGTTTGTCTAACACATACACTTAAACAAAAAAGAGTAAATTATAATGAATGATTAATAAAAGTTATAAAATCATATATCAATCCAACTCTCCAACTCACAACTTAGATAGACTTGACATAGTAGTTATAATTGTAACTAATTACATAATAAAAAAAATAGAAAGCCTAATTAACTAAGTAGAATAACCATCTAACAACAACTACGAGAGCAAATGCTTTAAATATACACCCTTCAACAAAAAAAAATCCATCAAACACTCCAATGTTAGACCCCACTATTAGACGATCTTAGTGAACAAAAAAGAGACAAGGTATAAATAAAAATCAATAAAAACAATATAATACATTATACTAACAAAAAATGATGTTTTCAATAAAGTAATTCAAGTGTACCATTGATATTGTATTATTAGTATAACATATTTTACTTTTAAAGTAAATTCAAATAAATTATTCAGAAAAAATAATATTGTAGTGATAAACTTTCTTGGTCAATCAACACCTTTTCTTATATACTAGTTGGTTAGTCATAATGACTGCAATCATATTATCTTATGTTGGGTTGTTGTGGTTGAAAACTTCCTTAGTGGAGGTAATTAAGAATGTGTTCTTGGTGTAAAAAAAATTATTGCATTTACATGTTGAATACTAATGAGATTTCTTATTCAGTTTGAACTCGAACTTCATCCCCAAAAAATCCTCTGTGGTGTGAATCACTCCTTCATTCTAAGGATCTTGTTGTCAAGCTTGTTTTCAATATTGTTGTTCGTTATTGTGATTTTATTCTTAGTTAAGGGTCTGATTGTATCTATTTTCATTCCACTGATTATCTTATCCTCGACCTTGATAACCTCCTCGATTACCATGACCATGACCTTGGTAGCCATCATGTACCTGACCTTTTCCCTTACTATCATTTTGAACAAGGTGAGCCAAAGCTCTAGAGCATATGATATCTTTGATTATGTCTCAAACTCTGCATTTTTCGATGGTGGGACCAATATTCTAATAATATTGACACCTTTTAGTTGGTTATATGTGTCCTTAAGTAGGTAAAGGTGGTGAAATGGGCAACAATTTGAGGTTGAACACCTCTTATAAGATAACATCCTTGCTTGTATTGAGTGGTGTTTATACTTCGTACTTAGTTGTCCTATGTCACTTAAAGATCTTATTTGTAGAAGAAGAGGATAAGTTGACTTCATTTTTGTTTATCTTTTTTCTCATCATGATGTTGTTCTCCAATATAATGTCTTTAGAGGCTCGTGCTTTTAACTCATCCATGTCTTAGGGAGTATTGATGTACATATTGTGCAGGACAACAAGTTCACATTAGAGGATATGTAGATTTGCTAACCACCTTTGGTATTAGTAAGGCACATTAGACTTTAATGGTTAGATACATCTTGAAAGAAGTAGATACTTCACACAACATCCTTATCAAGGTGAATAATGTTGAATTAAATTAGAACAATTGTCTTCATACCCTATATGGAAACAAATTTTTTACGAAAATACAAAGTCACTATCACTGTGAAGGAAAATCCCAAAGTAGTTAGGGACTTTTACAGTCAGAGCATAAAAGTTCCCTTTAAACCTTGAAGATATGATCGACATTAGCAATGATTCTACCTAAACAAAACCAATAGAGCTCATCCATAATTAGTGTCATGGGGTCAACCAACTTCTAGAGCAATGCAATAATATAGAGCTTTATACTTCATAAGATCTTCCACAAGGATGTTTTGAAGAGAAATTCAACTTGGACCATCATGCAAGATTAAAAAAGAATTGGCCATTATTTGATGAGCCTATGGTGAATTTCCAACTCAGACCTCAACATAATTAGAGCACTAGTGTTAGACCAACATAAAGTCATTTACTTTGTCATCAAATATAATAATTCTTTATCCATAATGCTAACTTGTTTGCATGGAGCGCAATAGAATATGTTGGTGATTGATCCCATGTGTAATAAGCTTGCCATATTAGCTTAGGTAAAGCAAATAGCTTAGAGAAAGAGAAATATTGGGAAACAACATCGACAAAAAATCAAGCAAGAAGTCAATAAGCTCTTGCAAACCAATTTTATTACAAAAGTCACTTATACCAAATGGCTGGCCAATGTAGTCATGGTGAGAAAATCCAATGAAAACTAGAAGATATACACAAATTGCATTGACCTTAATAAGGTGTGCCCAAGAGATGAATATCCTCTATCTAATATTGATCTTTTAGTCAACAAAACCTCAAATATAAGGTGTGAGGTTTCTAATATGCTTATTTTGGGTACAATCAAATGATAATGTTCTAGTAGATGCAAACAAGACAACTTTCATGACAAATAAAGTCAATTAATGTTACAAGGTCACACCCTTTGACTTTAAGAATGTAGAGGCAACAAATAAGTGCTTAATGAACAATGTTCTCAAAGATCTCATTAGTAACACAATGGAGGTCTATGTTCATGACCTGGTTATCAAATTGGCTATCACAAAAAATCATTCTCAACATATAGAGAAAGTCTTTCCTAAGGTATGATAACATGATATGCATTTAAATCTCGAGGTGCGTCTGGTGTATTCTTATCTATAAGAATTTATTTATGGTGGGGATGAGTTGAAGGTGCTAACACAAGTTTGGAAAGGCTTATAAGAAAGGGTAGAGGTTAGGGTGAACTTGACTTGGAGCTACATTTGTGGTAGTTAATATCCTACTTTTAAAAGTAAACAAAGGAAAACAAATGTCCAACTCTTTAAAAAATGACTCATATACACAAGTGATATCTTCATATTTGACTACAGGTTTCTTGTATATCCTACCTATAGCCAAACACTACTCAACATTGAGAAACTCAACCTTTTGGTAATGGAAAATGTTGAAAGACTTCAAAAAAATCTTCAATGAATTCCTTAAAATACACTAGAAATAAATAGAATTAACCTCACTAAAAACCCATTTGGATTTAAGTTTGAGATATAGTGGAACATAATTTTTTGTTTCTTTTTAGAAGTGTACTCAACCTCACTTGACTAGTATTCTTTGGGATAAATGTTTTTCTCTTTTGCCACCTTAAATATGGGTTATGAGGTAGGTGGGAGGTTAACCTCCACCATTGAAGGTACATCTATGACAATTATGTTACCAAAGGTAAGAGGAGGGACTAAAACTTGAATAAAATCCCCATCAATGGAGGAAGTATTAGAACCAGATTCCTTTCTAATGTTAGCAACTTCTCTTATGGGATTCCAATATAAGAGGAGTAAGAAAAACTACTGTAAAAAACATGATGGTAAAGATGACATACCTAGTTGTTGGAAGGATAAAAGAAACAAAGACATCAACTCTCAAGCAAGATAGTTAAAATCGAGATTTTAATCCTAAAACTATAGGATCGTAAATTTTTTATACTATCTACGATTCAAATTCCATGTAGGATTATGGTACAGAAAGAATGAAGAGATTATCAAATAAAATCATAAATAAAAACGTATGAATAGTAATATTTCTCATATTGTCTACTGTACCAACTGGTAAATGATTTAGTTTAAATAAAACCTAACATTAATTAATTAAAAATTGATGTAATTATTTATATATGTTTCTAGTCCCAACATCACTCAATTAAAATTAATAAAATTAAATTTCATCTTGTATTTTTAAAGATGTTGATTACTTTTTCTTTATAAATTAAGTTTTAATTAAAACACAATCCAAGCCCAATTAAAAATGATTTGTCTTTCTATTCCAACCTTCATCTTCTTTGGTGAATCAATTTTAACTAAAATAAAACTCAATTAAAACATTTTGCTAACCTATAAATAACATGCACATACTTAAAGTTACCAGAACAACACCGTTAATATAAAAGATAAAATCTCCGACCCATATTATGATTTATAATTTTGTGAACTCTTCACAATCTTAACCATAATATCAAATTTAACTATTTTACTTCCAAATTATCTAGTGATACAAAATACTAAAAAAACATTAATTTGTTAATATATCCTCTTCAAAAATGTCACATTTTTAATAATATCTTAGAAATACAAAAAATCACCTAAGTTAATACAAAACAATCACCTAAGTTATGTCCTTGTAGGATCTATAACACTTCTCATTAAAATCTTTAATAATTTAGGTTCTTCGGTAATTATTCATACATATTCATAAATGATTACTCGTTAATTTACTCCTTGGGATGGAAGAGAAAGTTGTTACATTTAAACAGTCCAAGTAAAATCTGAATTTGTTGTTAGAAAAAAAAGAGTATAAATTCTCACATGATTAAAATTTGATCAATACAAGTTGGAGTCTACATAAATCTAAATAAAAAAATCATAAATTAAATATAAATTATTTACCTTTCAATGCCTATACCCACTCCTTAGTTACAAATAAAAACCACTCCACTAATATTCAAAGACGTATATATACATGCCACTAATATTCAAAAATATTCAAAGACGTATAAATTTACATGCCACTAATATTCAAAACCACGCGTATACATGCTTCCGAGTAAAGAAGTATATGTTTTATATTATTATTATCAATATTTTTATTTCTAATTGATCTAATTTTAAGTAGATTCTCATTCACTCTTGTGATATCATCTACCAGTTCTTTCCCCAAAAATCCACACCTCAACAAAAAATTTCTACATTTCCTAACATGTCCGTGTTTCTAAGATTCACATTCCAATAACAGACATATTAGATTCTTCTATCCCATCTGTAGTCATCGTGTTCTTGTCCAAGGAAATAGACATATGTGTCTTTTATACCTTTAAAATTCACATCTTTAATTAATACTTCCACACTGACAAAAATCTTTGTTAACCAAATTTTAAGATAATTAAAATCACGATTATAGTTAGAAAAGTGAAATGGTTCACAAAATTATAAATTGTAAGATCGTAAGTTTTAGTTTTTATATAGATTGTGTTGATGATAATTTGAGTGTATAATTATAATTTTTTTGAATTTTGTATAAAAAAAGAGAAATAGATGTCAAAAGTGTCTTAAATGAATTTTATTTAAATTAAAATTTATTTAAATAATAAAAAGTGTAGTATAAAACACTCTATTTTAATTGGATATCTATTTTAATTAAAACATAATTCACGGAATAAGTAAATTAGTCCTAATTACATTACTATTCAATTATGATTAAATCTTATTTAAACTGGATCCATTCATCCAAACAATTAGATGATATAGTAGACAATATAAAATAAATCCTATCTACAGTTAATACTAAATCAATTTTAACTACTTTACATTTATTATATTATACTATATTGATACTAAATCTTCAGCAGGAATTTGGCAAAACTTTACTCGATTAATTATATTTTCGAAACAAAAAAGAAATCCACTGAATGATTAATTTCAAATACTTTCTTACCATGAAATTAATTATTATTTTTCTTACAACCTTTTGTTTTCTGTTAACCATTCTATTAGATGAAAGAACAATGTTTTGGATTTATGTTTTAAAATATGAAATTATTTATTTTCATTTAGTACCTTTTATAAAGTTAGAGATAAATGAATATATAAAATTAAATTTTTATTATAAAGCAGAACACAGTAATTGTGTCTAAACTATTTGAAATCTTCACGCGGTTTATATTTGGATTACATTGAAAAACATTTTACAAATTTCAATGTATAATAACAAATTCAAATACACAAAATAAAAGTAGAAAACAATATTATTTAATGAGTTAAAATACTTTATGTTTTCTGAAATGATATTTCACTCTATAGCATAAATATTATTTCACTAAATTACGCATAAGAAGATATATATTATGAATCATTAATGAAATTAGAAAACAATAGCATACTTCAAAAGTCAAATTTGTCTTAATATTAACCTTTCGTTTCTTCAATTCTTGCTATTTGATAGGATCCTTTCTATCTTTTCACAGGTGGGTCCTCTCCAATCTTTTTGGATTGGATGAATTCTCAACCATCTTTTACTGTTAATATTTAATATTATATATATAAAAAAAAAAAATATATATATAATATAATATATATATATATATATATATATATATATATATATATAATAAAAACAAATTACATTAATGGTTATATTTATGGTGAGAGACTCAAAATCTTTGCCCGTGTGAAAGCGGAGACTTGTTAGGAAAATGATAGGCACGTATATTTATATGATAAAGGTGTACACAAGTCAAATGACCAATGACATAAGAGTAAATAGTAGTAGGAAGTTTTCTGTTTGTATTAACTCATAAAAACGTTATTTATACAATAAATATTTTTTTATCTATCTATTATTTATATATACTATTTAATACATGTCATAATAATAAAATATACATAAAAATAATATCAATAAATTATTATATGAATAATCTCTAACTTTATTTAATACAATAACTGTCTTTTAAATAATACATGTAGTCGATAAGAAAAGATCTCTTGATAATGACAAATTTTCATTAACAAAATATAAATATCTTTATTTTTTAAATACTTTATTAATATTTACTATTTATCTTTATCTTATTATTTCATTATATTATATATTATTTACTCTTTTAAACATGATATTTTCTCGTGCAAACAATAAACAAAATTAGGTAGATGGTTCTTGATTTGTTATAATTAAACTTATGATATAAATTTTTTTATATATTTTTTAGAATTATTAGAATTATATTTGTATTGGACTATCCATGATCCTATTATTAGAAGTCAGTCTAGAAAGTCGATCCAAGTTCAAGTTCCCAGCATAGCTTAGGGGATGACATCATTGAACCTCGAAATAAACGTTAATCAAAGTAATTAGTAAAAATCTATTTCACTAATAAAGTTAATAATTATAAGCTCCAAGGAATAGTAACTAAGTTCAATACCATTTTTATTAACAGAGAGGTACCCACACACAAGTATGACTATTGTCCCTACTACTATTCACTTGTACCCATTCTGACTTGAGCGTTAGAGTGTTTTGCAAGTACCCTCAAACCGAGATCAGGAAGACAACTTAGAGGAGCTCTGAGCCAAACCGCAGTGGATCCTAGTACTTGAAATCGATCTCACACCTACAGTCATTTGCACATCAACCTACTATTTTATCTAAGAACATTTTGACGCTCACTGTGGGGTCGACTTGAAAGATGGCGACAACACACAAAGCAACTAGTAACAAGCAAAATTCACATGTCATGTTAGAGAACCAGGTTGATATCGCTGCTATGTTAATGGAGATGAGATGTGAGTTGGAGGAGTTGAAGAGGAAGAGTATTGAGGAAGTTGAAAATCTAAGACAAGAGAATTCAAGCTTAAAGAGAAAGTCAGCTAAGAGAGAACTTGACAACACCTCGTTAGAGAAAGAAGACACAAATGTGTCAATGAGACCTGCCCCTTCCAAACATACTTTGGAGAGCCAATGCCTAACCCAAAGTTACCACATTACCCCTTCCTCTGCCAGGAGACATTCCTTTACTGATGAGATAATGGAAGTTCCCCTCCCGCTAAATTGGAGAAATTCGATGTTTGAGATGTATGATGAAACCACAAATTCAGATGAACACCTAGATGTTTACACCACACAGGTCGGCCTCTTCACCTTGGAAGATGTCATCCTATACCGAGTATTCCCCACATCCTTGAAAGGCTCTGTGTTGAGATGGTTCACTCAGTTGCCTCCCTTTTTAATTGATAATTTTTAAATGTTGATCTCTATGCTCGGGACACAATTTGCCACGAGCTAACCCCACCAATTCACCTCTCTCACCTTAGTGAGCAGAAGAATGAGTCGCTTCGAGATTTAAATGAGAAGATTTGGAAAGATGACCTTGAAGATCAAGAACCTAAGTCCTAAAGTTGCACTGCATCATCTTGTAATAGTCTTGAAACCAGGGCCCTTTTCTAATAATTTGTGCAAGAAACTTGCAACTAGTCTAGACAAGCTGAGAAAAAGAGCGACAAAATTTATGAAACTGAAAGAATTGAATGAGTTTATGAAGTAGCTTAAAGAATAAACCGCCCCAAGGTGATCATGACCAGTTCCGAAGCCAAATCAGAAATTCAAAGAACTAGTTCGCAAGCCCATATATATATGAGCATTATACTCCCCTGAACGCATAATAGATGATAGGGGAGGACGAGAATAAGTTGATGAAGGTGTTGGCAAAAAATTAAGATGTGTTTGCATGGATGGTAGTTGATATGTCGGGAGTGGACCCCTATATAACTTATCACAAACTATCCGTATACGAGGACAGACGTCCAATTGCTCAGAGAAAGAGAAGAATGGGGGAGGAAAGAAAAGTGGCAGCAGAGATGGAGGTAGACAAATTGCTCAAAGCTGAGTTCATCAAGAGGTGCACTATACAACCTAGTAATCCAATGTTGTTTTGGTATAGAAATCAAATGGAAAGTGGAGAATGTGTGTGGATTACACAGACTTGAGCAAAGCCTACTCAGAAGGACACCTACCCACTTCCTAGCATTGATCGACTAGTCAATGGAGGTTTTGGTCATCACATACTTAACTTCTTGGATGCCTATTCGTAGTACAACCAAATCCAATGTATCCCTCAGATAGTGAAAAGACTGCCTTCATAACCGATTCTGCCAACTATTGTTATAAGGTCATGTCCTTTTGGGTTGAAGAATGTTGGAGCACCTATAAGAGGCTTATGAATAAAATTTTTCGAGATCATATAGGAAGGAATGTTGAGGTGTATGTTGATGACATGGTCGTAAAGTCCGACAACTTGAAGCAACATTTGTCAGACCTAACCAAGTTGTTCTCATAGCTCAAGAAATATCACATGCAATTGAATCTAGAAAAATGCGTCTTTGGTATAGAAGGTGGAGAAATTTTGGGATTCATATTGATCGTGATGGAGATTGAAGCTAACCTTGACAAGTGTTAGGTTATTAATATAAGGGAGGTTCAGTGATTGATGGGCAGACTGACTTCCCTTTCTAGGTTTCGCCCCAAGTTAGCATAAAAAACAAGGACTATCGTAAAGCTCATAAAAAAGTCTAAGAGTTGTGAATGGGATCACAAATGTGAATTCGCCTTCCTGAGGTTGAAAATGTTTTTGACAAGCCTGCCTATACTCAAAAAGCCAATACCGAATAAGAGATTACTCTTGTACATCTCGGTATTTGAAGATGTTGTGGAAGCAGCCTTGGTTCAAGATGATGATGGCTAACAATCAGTCTACTTTGTGAGCCGAGTACTTCATGGGGCAAAGACCAGGTATAAGATGGTGGAGAAGGTTGTCTTAGCCTTGATATACGTTGCCAGACAGTTGAGACCTTATTTCCAAAGTCACTAAGTGGTTGTGAAGACCAATTAGCCCATATCAAAAGTACTTAGAAAACTAGAATTAGTGAGGAGAATGAGAGCCTGGTCTATTGAACTATCTGAGTTCGGTTTACAGTTTGAACCCGGGGGCATCAAATCTCAATGTTTGGTAGACTTTGTGGCTAAGTTACAAACCAACTCCAGTATAGAAGGAGGATAGGTGTTGTACGTGGATGGATGTTCGAGCAAGAAGGGAAGTGGCATTGGAATAGTTTTGGAAGGGCCTAGAGATGTGAAAATTGAATAATCATTTTTACTTAAATTCTAGACCTCCAACAATCAAGCTGAGTATGAAGCCTTCATAGCAGATCTTATCCTAGCTTAAAACGTCGGTGAGAAGAAGCTCTCCTACAAAGCGGACTCCTAGTTGATGGTAGGACAAATAAATGTGGTATTCTAAGTCAAAAACCCCTATTACTCAAGTACTACAACATGGTGAAGCAAAGAATGAAGCATCTTAAAAGATGGTTGGTACTAAAAAGAACATTTCTCCCTCTCTAACATTTGAAAATGAAGAACCCTCCCTAAACTTGTTATCCAAAAAAACGCTTGATCCAAAACTGAATAAAAAACCAACCCTTCTGTTACAAAGTTTAGTGTGTATGTGAAAATCACAATGAGTTTTTTCTCTTTTCTCTCTACATATATATTTGCAACAATATTTTCAATAAAGAGTTTTTTAAACACATTAACCTAACCCCCTTCTCACTTAAAAATAAAGTGAGACACATGTGCTTTATGCTTTTAAGTTTATTCTTCACCTAAGAAAGGAGACCAAAATCTCAACCAATCACTTATTCTAAAACAGAGATTTGCTTAATTTTATTAAAGAAAACACTTAGTTTCTTTAAAATAAGCATTTACTAACTCAAAGTTCATTAATGAATAATTGAAGGCTTATTCAGTGGTTTAGAGTTGACAAAGGGTGAACATTGTTCCGTTGTTATGCAGCTAATCATGAAAGTGACTGCGGCTATCTCTCTCTTCCGCTCCTATAAATATACACGCCAATACTTACACTATCTTTGTCTTTACACTATCTTTGTCTTGTTTGTGTGCAGAGTAAAAGTTAAGATTGGGTGAGATGATCTCCTTATCAACCAATCTCACTACAGGAGAAGAGAAGAAAGTGGAAATAGAGAAAGAGGTGGTGGATAATACTGAATGCGATGAGAACAGGAAAATTGAGTCATGGAAAGAGCAAATAACAGTGAGAGGATTAGTGGTGAGCATGGTAATTGGAAGCATGTACAGCATAATAGCCATGAAGCTGAATCTCTCAGCTGGAATAGTTCCAAACTTCAATGTCTCTGCTGCTCTCCTTGCTTACTTGTTTGTCACAAGCTGGAACAAAGTGCTCCACAAGGCTGGTTTTGTGTCCAAACCCTTCACCCCCCAAGAAAACACCATTATACAGACTTGTGCTGTCTCATGCTACAGCATTGCCGTTCACGGTACATCTTAATACCTTTCAAAGCATCACATCCATCCATACATGTAAATTTACATATACATATATGTGTGTACTTGGTGTGTTTCAGGAGGATTTGCTTCTTATCTTTTGGGATTAAACAGGAAGACTTATGAGTTGACTGGAGTGGGGGTTGAGGGTAACAATCCAAACACTGTGAGAGATCCAGGATTTGGTTGGATGACAGCCTTCCTCTTTGTGGTTTGCTTTGTTGGCCTCTTTATCTTGATTCCACTCAGAAAGGTATCACCATCACCACTCCAATCATATTTTGGTGGATTTTGGAAATATATTTTAGAAATATATTTTCAAAATATATTTTATTTGTCACATCTGGACCACATGTGGATGTCTTTCTTCCTTCTATAATGTCATGTTCAACAAAGGTGTACAAAGTGAATTAATCACATTGTTTTTGTATGAAGCAAAATGGTCAGAAACTACCTCACTTCAAATTAAGTATGATCCTACTAAATAAGTAAGTATGTAGTGTAGTCTCAAGCAAAAACCCTTGACAGTAATTATGTAAGAAATATTACTGTTAGTAAATATATGACTTCCTAAGCACAGAAGCTAGAAGAACTCAGCGGCATCCTCTTACTGACTGACACTCTTCTTGAACAGATCATGATAGTTGACCTCAAATTGACGTTTCCCAGTGGCTTGGCAACAGCTGTTCTCATTAATGGTTTCCATACACAGGGGGACAAAATGGCTAAGTACACATTCTATTTAGTCATCATAATTCTCTCTCTTTCTCTTTTTGACTTTTCTATTTTCCAATAGTAAAACCTCTTAAAAATTAGTATAAAATTTTTGCCCAATCTGCTATTTTTATATTGTTTACTAATTGAAATTGGAGTTATAACAGCTTTTCAGATTCAGGTAGTGATAAGATATCATGCACAAGTATTGTGTGGATGGACATGATTAATAAACTGTTGGCGACACTTAAGAGAAATTAACTCTATCTACTTGGGTGAATTAGTAAGTAGATACCCCTCACAAGACTAAAAGTAAATTTTCAAATTTGAAAGAGAAACCGAAGAACTGCATGTAATAAGTTTTCTTTTGGATCAACTTCTGAAGCAAAATAGAGAGAATGATTGAGATGAGTTCATTGTATTGCAGAAAGCAAGTTAGCGGGTTCCTGAAGTATTTTTCCATGAGTTTCTTGTGGGGGTTTTTCAAGTGGTTCTTCTCAGGGACACAGAGCTGCGGATTCGCACAGTTTCCTACCTTTGGATTGCAAGCCTGGAAGCAAACGTAAGATCTTAAGTTTAAGGAACTAATAGCATTGTAGCTGTAGGTATTACTACCAGTCTAATTAATTTAGTTTTGTTTGAATTTGCAGATTCTATTTCGATTTTAACATGACATATGTGGGGGCAGGGATGATTTGCCCACACCTAGTGAATCTGTCTCTGTTGCTGGGAGCAGTTCTCTCCTTTGGCCTCATATGGCCACTCATCGATCTGCGTAAGGGGCAATGGTTCCCTTCCAATTTAGACGAGAGTAACATGAAGGCCTTGTACGGCTACAAGGTCTTTCTAACAGTTTCTCTCATCCTCGGTGATGGCGTATACAACTTCCTCAAGATTCTACTTTCCTCATTCCTCAGCGTACTTCAAAAAATCAAGAACCGTCAAAGTGGTAAGAGACAAGTTCCCACTCTCTCACACACCACTTTGCATCAGTTTATATAATCTGGTTATTCTAACGTGCAGCGGCGATAGACGAGGAGGGGAATAACAACGGGGAAGAGCTTAAACAAAAGGAAGTGTTTTTAAGAGACAACATTTCGATGTGGATTGGAAGCGGCGGATACATAGTACTGTCGGTGGTTTCTGTGGTGGTGATCCCGTTGATGTTTCCTCAGCTGAAGTGGTTCTACGTGGTGGTTGCGTACATTCTGGCGCCGTCCCTGGCCTTCTGCAACGCCTACGGAACGGGTCTCACCGACATGAACATGGCCCACAACTACGGCAAAGTGGCGCTCTTCGTGGTGGCGGCCATGAGCGGGAGAGAGAACGGCGTGGTGGCGGGGCTGGTGGGTTGCGGGCTGGTGAAATCGGTGGTGTCTGTTGCGTGCACTCTGATGCAGGATTTCAAAACGGCGTATTACACGCGCAGTTCTCCGAAGGCCATGTTCGTGGGGCAGTTGATCGGCACTGCGTTGGGGTGTGTGGTAGCTCCCATGAGCTTCTTCCTCTTCTACAAGGCCTTCGATGTGGGGAACCCGCATGGGGAGTTCAAGGCTCCCTACGCGCTTATTTACCGGAACATGGCGGTGCTGGGGGTGGAGGGTTTCTCGGCGCTGCCGCAGCATTGCCTGCAGATCTGCTACGGGTTGTTTGGGTTTGCGGTGGCGGTGAACATGGTGAGGGACCTCTGGCCGAAGAAGGTTGGGAAGTGGATGCCCTTGCCGATGGTGATGGCGATACCCTTTCTGGTTGGGGCGTACTTCGCCATCGACATGTGCCTGGGAAGTTTGGTGGTTTATGTGTGGCGGAAGGTGAAGGGTAACAGAGCAGAGGCCATGCTTGCTGCAACTGCCTCTGGACTCATTTGTGGGGAAGGCCTGTGGGCGCTTCCCTCTTCCATTCTCGCTCTTGCCAAAGTTCACCCTCCTATCTGCATGAAATTTTTTCCTTCCTAGACCATGCCCCATCTTTTCTATCTTAAAAGGGAAATAATCTTCTCACTCGTTTCAATTCAAATACATTATTATATAACCTGTTCAATACGTGAATTTATGATATAAGTCATACGTTAAAAAAATATATATCATATTTATTGGTCAGATTCCATATTTAAAAAAAAAATCAGAAATAGTACATAATTTGAAATTTGAATTCATTTTTATTTTTATTTTTTTTCTTTCATGTTGTAGGACAATTAAAGACTCATAAATAACTCTTAAATTCAATATACCTTCATTAAAAATTTATAACATTTTCTTCCTTAATATATGTTTTTTAATTACTAAAGTTTCTCTTATTTTCTAAAACATTTTTCTAAAATTTTCTTGTCATAGTTTTTCTTTAAACTCCTCCTCAATTTTTCAGGTTCAACCTTACAATAACTGGACATTGTATAGATATCACTCACACTGCTTAGTTTTATTTAGGAGTTAAACATAAAAATCATAAAATTAGCTTGAAAGACACAGTTAAGGTAAGGAACTTTAAAGTTGAAAGATTTCATAGTGGTTGTTGAAATTGTTTTTACCTTTTCTTATTGTTAATTTTAAGAAATTTTCTCGTTAAATATAACGTCTTCATTCATTATCACATTTTTAAGTCTTTGAAGTTTTAATGTTTATAACAATTTGAAATATAATTATAACCAATAAAGATGTCTCTTTCGCTTGACTCTTGAAAGATTTTCTTATTTTATTCTAATATATGTTTTAAATTGTGTCATATTCCAAAATTTATAAGTTACGAGTTATCCTACATATATTAAAAAATAAATAAATTATAAAAAATCATTTGTAATTTTTTAATTTCAAATTTAAATATCTTATAAACAAAAAATTATTATTAAGTATAAAAATAAAAATAAAAACTTAAAAAATTAATAATTTGTTATTTACTAAAAAAATAAGAAAATATATTATTAAAAATATATTAAAGTAATATTAATAAAATAATAAATATAAATATAAATATTTAGTTATATTTAACATATAAATAATAATATATAAAAATTTAATTTGAGTTAATGAACATGAACTAACATCTGACCTCTATCTAATAGATTGGGAGTGTCTTTGATGTTAGTCAGGATATTTAAAATTAAGATTATGAATAGGATTGTGAAAAGAGCTCATAAATGAAAAATTTGTAAAATTTTATTAATAAAGAACATAAATAAAATATTATTAGTAACAGAGATACTATATTCTAATTATATATATATATATATATATATATATATATATATATATATATATATATATATATATATATATAATATTTGGGGGATGATTTGAGAAAATAAATGAAAGGAGATATACAAATTAATAGTACCTAATAAGGGGGTTAACTTTACTTGCATTAATATTGATTAGATGGTGTTACATCTCATGAACAAAGTAAATTGCATTAATTTTTAATTAAAATTAAGTTTGAATGGGATGCATTTACCTTCTAATCACCTTCTAAGGTTAATGGTTGGTGCAAGAAAAATCTAAAAGAAAAACCAACATCACACATTTTTACAATTTTATTGGATGATACTTTCAGTTTTATGTGTGGAATTTGAATAGCAGATATTATTTACAATTTTACTATTTTACTATCAATATCTCAATTTTAGCTATTTATTATAAGTGTTACATTACTCAACCCTCTTGTTAAGATAATAATAATTATAATAATAAATATAAATAAACATGAAAATTTAAAAATTTTATTATTATATTAATAAAATCAATTTTTAAGAGATTATATTTTGAAAAAAAAAATTCAAAATATATTTTTCCAAACAAAATTCTATGTTATAGATAAAAAAGAGTTAATAATCAAATTCATTCAAAGAAAGCCTACAGAAACACCCATGATGCCACTACTTCATCAACATCTTCATTAGATATTTTGTTCCTATATCGGGCATGTATTTCATATAATTTATAGATTTTAACTTCACTTGTTTTTATTAAGTTCTCTTCCTTTTTTGTCATATGACTAGGTTCCCATTTTTTAATATTAAATAGTTCATTCTATATATTAATGTGAGTTTTTCATATATTTCATAAGAATTAATTATTTCTTCTTCAAGTAGCTTTTTCACTTTTGTGTTGTACAAGAGGTATATGACACATAGTTTTGAATCCTATTATTTTATTTTGGTTCTCCTGTTTAAAAACGCTGTAAAGAAAACCCTTTCTCTTATGCTAAAACTACAGGGATGGTTGAAACTCTAAACTCTAAAGGCACACATATGAATAGGTTTGCAATTACTATCTTTGTACTAAAACAAAATGGTCATGAACATGAGAGGTTTGATGTATGATGATCGCACACATGGCGGAAGGATATCAAAAGTGTGGAATGTTAAAACTTATTTCTTCTTCCATATTTTAAGTAGCTTTGGTGAATGTGAGATGTGGGGAATATTTTAAAGATGAGGAAGATTAGTGGAGGAGTTCATATCAACAAAACTAAATCAATGGGGTAATATGTTTGGGTTTGTTCGATTCTTTGATGTCAAAAACTCTGGAAAACTTGAAAAGGAGATAGACTCCATAAGGATTGGATCAATGAAACTGCATGTTAACTTCCAAAATATCGTAAAGGTGAAGAGCGATTGGTACTACGATAATGCTCTATCTAGTGTAAGTTCATCCATGGACACCAAGCTAATAATGTACAACTTTGTAGAAGTGTAACTGTAGAGGAAATGAAGCAGACAATGGATCAATGTGAAGGTAAAAAAGCTTGGTCAGATGGATTTAATTTCAATTTTATTAAGAAGGATTGAGAAGTCCTAAGAGGTGATCTCATTAGTGCAATTCTTAGTTTCTTTTTGTAGTTTAGGCTTTATTCCGTATGGATGTAGTGCATCTTTTATATCGTTGGTACCTAAGAAGGATAATCCAACATCCTTGAATGATTTTCGGCCAATATCATTGGTGGGTTGTGTGCACAAAGTTATATCTAAATAGGATTAAGATGATTCTTTCGAGTGTGATTGACATGCATCAATCTACGTTTCTTGGGATAGAGGAATGCTAGACAGTGCGTTGGTGGCTAATGAAGGAATAGACTTTATGAAAAAGGAAAATAAGAGAGGTGTATTGGTGAAAGTGAATTTTGAGAAAACATATGATTCGGTGGATTGGGGGTTTCTCTTCTATATGATGGAAAGATTAAGATTTAATAGTACATGGATTAAATGGATTAAAGAATGTTTGGAATCAACTACGATCTTAGTGATAGTGAATGAGAGTCCTACTAATGAATTTAGACCTAAGAGAGAGTTGAGGTAGGGAGACCCACTAACACCTTTCTTATTTCTGATAACAACAGAGGGTCTTACGGGCTTAGTGAGGGAAGCCCAAAGAAAGAATGTATACGAAGGGGTGGAAGTTGGCACATGGGGTATACAAATAGAATTACTTCTATTTGCGATGATACCCTATTTTTCTGCTCCCCATCATATAACAATATCTTGACTGTTAAGGCTATCTTGAGAAGTTTTGAATAGTCTTCGGGGTTAAGAGTTAACTTCCATAGAAGTCAAGTTGGGGATGTGGGTGTAAGTATATAAGATCTGAAGGTTCTAGCAAAATGACTAAATTATAGAATGATGAGTTTACTTTTAAGTACTTGGGGTTACCAATAGAAGGAAATCCTAGAAGAGAGGGGTTTTGGAATCCAATAATAGATAAGACTAAGACTAGAACCAAGAGGATCTTGATGAAAGTGTAGGTAGCTTAGAACTGATTTGGAATATTAAGGCATCACCATCTACATTACTATGTATTTGGAGGGCAATGCAGGACTGATTGCCTACAAAGTTTAATTTATCTAGGAGAGGTGTGGATGTGGGTAGTCCAATGTGTCTTTTGTGCCTGGACACTGAGGAAAAATCAAAATATTTATTTATAACTTGTAAGGTGGCAAGTGTGGGATGCATGTGACAATGGGTTGGAATAGAGGCAGTTAGGCATGAACACCTTGATCTGCATATGCTGAGTTTTCATTTGTTGGGACTGAATTTGAAAGTAAGTAAAGCATGGAAAGAGATGTGGATAGCCATAGTGTCAGAAATATGGAATCATAGAAAAAGAAATAAGGTAGTGTTTAGAATCGGGAAAGTAGATGATCTGTAAATATTTTGCCAAGCACAGCTGAAATGCTAGTCATGGCTAAAACATAAAATGTCAAATACTTATTTCTCGTACTCTGATTGGTGCCTTTGTCCTGTAGAATGTCAAAGCTATAGGTAAGAGATGAGAAGTCAGGCTAGGTTACTTGGGTGGTCAAATAGTTTGACATGCTTGGATTAAGAGTTGGTTAGAGGTACCACAATATCAAAAACTAATCAAGGAAAATAGTCTTAGTTAGGGTAGATAGGATCTTTTATTGGCAGGTATACATATGAAGAAGCATGGAAGTGCACTATGAATGTGGTAGTCATGAAACAAATAAAGGAATAGAACACTTAGACCTAACTGGTTACTCTACTGCTGGAAACAACAAATATAAAAAGATACAGAAGCTACAATAATAGTAAGGCCACAATGTTCGGTTTCGAAAGGGGAGATCCCTCGCGGTTGGGACTAGATCATACGTTGGAGAAGGAGTAGCCTATAAAATGTGATTGTTTGTGCACTTGATTATTCCTAGCACTCACAATTAGGTTTCCAGAGAAATTTTTATGTTAGTGAGTTTGTTTGTATGATACTGTCATTAGGGATATCTAGAAATGGTTGAGTGAGTTATATATAATTTATTGAGTAGGTTTAAGATAAATGGTTGACTGAGTTATATATAATTTATTGAGTAGGTTTAAGATATGGATTATACATGAATACACATAGATACAATTTGTGATTGTATCGTGCTCAATTTAACTAGATAGGTAAAGAATTAAAACTTTCTTAAAATATTTCATCTTATTTAATTTATTTTTCACGGTTAAAAAAAAAACTTGTATTATACCTCCTGAAAATCATTTATTAACACAAAGGTGGATCCGAACACAGCTTTTTATAAAATGTTCAGGTATAAAATACTTTATTATCTAATCAACAATTATTATTTTTCCATATACAAGTATCAACACAAAATTTAAATTTTATATTTTAAAATTGAATATTTATCCGCCAAATTATTTAATAATTTAGGTTCAAGAAATTTTATGATAGATTTATATATCTTTTATGAAGAAATTAATTATAGTTCTAATATTTAATTAAAACTTTAAAAAAATATGTTAATTACCCAATTAAATGACGACGCAAACTACATAATTGTGATGAAAAAGATTCATGTTCCCGAATAACAATGGTAAGCCCAGCGAACCCCCTTATTCTTTATTTTATTCAAACATTGAAGTTTTAGTACGAAACAATAAGATTCTTTAAAGTAGGAAATTTTTCCACAATGTACTGGTTTGATTAAATTTTGTTGATCTTTTTTCCAATCTCAGAATCAAAATAACTAAATGAGTTTTAATTGGTTCAAATTTTCTGTTTTGAACCAATAAACCCTTTACATTGGAAACATCATCAGTTCACACTCCCAGCTGAAAAGTAAATTCATTGAATGCCAGGTGGAACGTTCACAGCAATATTATTTTCATTTTTTCCTTAAAATGTTTAAAAAGTAAATTAAATAAAATAATACACATATAATGAAGAATATACTGAAAAAAATATAATTTATTTCCCAAAAACAAGAAGTAGAAGAAAAGGAAAAGGCTTTTCTCAACGTCCAGGTACAATGTTTTCGCTAGATATGAACATTGAAAGTGACGTAGTGGATGAAGAAGAAACATGACAGAGAGAGTCATCAGCAATAAAACAAAGAAAGCTATTTGTCATCATCTTTACATAGAAGAACTGCAAGCAAAAGAATGTTTTCTAAAAGATAGTTTAATTTTATTATAAACTATTTATGCAATGTGTGTCTGAAATACTCTTTAACAATTATTAAAATAATTAGTTTCATTATATTTATTACATGAATAATTTAAGTTTATTATAAATGATTTATTTGATGTGTGTTGGAAATATATTTTAACCATTATTAAAAGCATTTTTCTAACATCAATTTTCACATATTTATTAAATGAAAGGGAAAATTATATTTAAAAACATTAATTTTAATTTTTATGCTATTTATATTCCACTTTTAATCTCATCTTATTTATATTTTTATACTATTTATTTTCCACTTTTAATCCTTTCTTATACTGATTTGTAATTAGTTCAGTAATTAAAACACTTTTCTAATATCAGTTTCCATATTTATAGGTGAAGAAAAAGCTATATTTAAACAGCATTAACTTTATTTTTTATAATATTATTTTTCAATTTTAATATTATATTTGCATAATAAAAAATATAATATTTTTAAAGAATATTAGTTTAAGAAATAAAAGTAAAATATATTTTATTAAATTTAATTTTTTTATATATGTACATTTATTAAACAGTAAACTAATCAGAAATCTTGAGGGTTAAAAATGAAAATAATAATATAAAAATTACAGTCAATATTCTTTTAAGTATAGCTTAATCTTTTCCACAATAAATATAATGAAAATTTGAAGTTGAAAAACTGATTAGCGTGTCCAGGGAAGGACATACGCTATAGTGTTTTAAATTATTGACCTTTTTAAAATTAGGATAACATACATTGATACCATTAAGTCTCATTAAAAACGCTAATTATTACATTTTTAAGATTTAATTATGATCGTTGAAATCATAAAGAAGGTATAAGATTTTTTATATATGCATTCATGGATAGGTAGGTGATATAGTGTAACAATGAAAAAAAAATACTAATATATATTATGTATTTATCAGTAGAGAAATTTGATTTGATTTTGTAGACAGTTGGAACTGAAGCTTAATTGTGACATATATTGGTCGAATGGTGAAAATATTGAATTGTGGGAGGATGATGATGATAAGCTTTAGAGCAGTGTGGGCCCTCTCCTATCCGCTGAATCTGCAAGGCATATGAGCCACCCTTTCATTTTTTATTCAAATTTCCTTTCTCTATGCCACTTTTCTTCATAATAAAAACGTGTTCTTATCTTAATTCCGGTATTTTCTCCCTTCATAATTCAATTTTTTTTATTATTAAAACTTAATTTCTTATAGAGTTGTGTAGTGGTAGCATAGCAGTTTTGCATGTTTAGATATGTCATGTTTTAGAGGAGCATTAAATAGGGGTTAAATGGTACTAACGGAAAAAAAACTAATATTAGGAAAAGATTGATGACATGGGCAAAAATCAGGTCCAGGTGCAGCGAATGCAATGGAAAGGGACGGAGGAGATCCCGGGAAGACATAAATAGAGAGGGGATTCGTATCCTTTCTCCAATCTCTTTCTCTCAAACCAATCTCTCTCTCTTAAACCAATCTCTCTCTCTCTCTCTCTGCGCTTCCGAGCATCATGGCCGAAAACGCATTCATCAACAGGAAGCGCAGCGGCGCCAACGACGGCGTTGCGGACGGCGATGCCAAGAGGAAGAACGCGGCACGCGACATGGACCCCGCCGCCGCATTGGCCCTCACGCGTCACGAGTTCGGGGAGCACGGCGGCGTCAACATGTCCATCGAGGCCTCCGCCACGTTCACGGTCATGGAGCCAGAGACCCTCCGCCGAATGTTCGCCGGCGAGTTGGGTCCCGACCGCGACTTCTTCATCTACAGCCGCCACTTCAACCCCACAGTGCTGAACCTGGGCCGCCTCATGGCCGCCATGGAAGGCACCGAGGCCGCCTACTGCACCTCCAGCGGCATGTCCGCCATCTCCTCCGTCCTCTTCCAGCTCTGCAGCTCCGGCGGACACGTGGTGGCCTCCAACTCGCTCTACGGCGGTACCCACGCCCTGCTCTCGCATTTCTTCCCCAGGACATCCAACATCACCACCACCTTCGTGGACATTAACGATTTGGAGAGCGTGGAGAACGCCATTGTGGAAGGCAAGACCAAAGTCCTCTACTTCGAGTCCGTGGCCAATCCCATCCTGAAGGTGGCAAACATTCCCGAACTCTGCCGCGTGGGACACGCCAAGGGGCTGACCGTGGTCGTGGACAACACCTTCGCTCCCATGGTGATCTCCCCCGCCCGTCTCGGCGCTGACGTGGTGGTTCACAGCATCTCGAAGTTTATCAGCGGCGGCGCTGACATCATTGCAGGTCCCTTTTCTTTCCTCCTTGCTTTATTTGTTGTGGAGATTTGAAATAGGAAAAGTCTACTTTGAAATATGCATGCATGGCTGCATTAGGGTTTGGTATGGTGAAAATGAAATGTTGTTGGAATTGACAGGGGCGGTGTGCGGGCCGGCGAGTCTGGTGAATTCGATGATGGACCTTCACCAAGGGGCTCTGATGCTGCTGGGTCCCACCATGAACGCGAAGGTGGCGTTCGAGCTGTCGGAGAGGATTCCTCACCTGGGGCTTCGGATGAAGGAGCACAGCCAGCGAGCGTTGGAGTTCGCGAGGAGGCTGAAGAAGATGGGAGTGAAGGTGATCTACCCAGGGCTGGAAGAGCATCCGCAGCACCAGCTTCTGAAATCAATGGCCAACATGGACTACGGCTACGGCGGGCTTCTCTGCATCGACATGGAAACCGTGGATAGGGCTAACCTCTTGATGAGTGAGTTGCAAAACGATGTTCAGTTTGGGTTCATGGCCGTGAGCCTGGGCTATTACGAGACCCTCATGTCCTGCTCCGGCAGCAGCACCAGCAGTGAGATGACGGCGGAGGAGCAGAAGCTCGCCGGCATCTCCCCGGGCCTCATCCGCATGTCTATTGGATACATTGGCACTTTGGAGCAGAAATGGGCTCAGATGGAAAAGGCACTCACTAGATTCCTCCACGCCCACCCCAAGCCTTAATTACCTCTTCTTCTTACCATCCATCTTTTATTTTGTTTTATTTTAATTCAATAAAACTATATTCAAATCTCTCCATTTTATGTTTTTGTGCTTCTCCCTTCCATTCTATATCTATATTTCCTTAATTACTCAAAGGAAAGACATGTATCATTATTTAGTTTACTTTTGAATTCAATTTAATAATAAATAATATTAATTACTAGGACATTTTCCCATTCAAAATGGTCATAACAAGTTATTTATAGAAAAATGTATCACATTTTTAGCTTAGATGTTAATGAGGTGGAATATTAACCTAAATGGTATGTAAAAATTGTCTAATTTTATATTTGCTCTCTAAATGATTTGTACTCGTCATAATGGAGATTGGCTTAATAAATTGTCTAGTTAAGTATAACCCATTATATTTAGTTATTTTGTTTTTCTGAAACTAATTGATTTACAAAGTAGAACCAATATATCTTCAAAACTTTTATTTAACTTAAAAATTGTAATATATATATATATATATATATATATATATATATATATATATATATATATTTTCACAAGCAAATTTTCGTAAGAGAAAATGTAAAACTTTATTTAAATGAAACATTTTAACTATTTTTTTATGAAACATGTTTAATTTCAGTTGTAACAATTAAAAAATGACTTAAATGTCTCAATGTAACATCACTACCAAAAAAATATCTTGATTTAACATACATTAAAAATCGACACAAAAGATAAATAAATGATACTAATTCGTTGTTAGTGTTAATCAAAACAAATAAATGATACTAATTCGTTGTTAGTGTTAATCAAAACATGAATCTTAGTATATATGTTACTAATATCAGCTAAAATTATATTATGACTAACATTATAAATTAAATATTAATTTGTTATTGGAACATAAAAATTATAAAATTTAAATTCAAGTGTTTATTAAAATGTATTTATTAAAATGTAATGTCAGCTAAATATTAAATAATTTAAATATAATGTCATAATAGTCGATGCTACACGAGGAATATAGATAATATAAAAATATATTTAACCGACACTACTAACAGAAATATTTAAAATGTCGTTTCATTACAGTGTTGTTTAGTCAATACTATAAAAAATTAAGATTTAAGTGTCGATCTAACGCACGTTTGTAAAGTTTAATAAAAAATTAAGATCTAAGCGTCGATCTAACCCACGTTTATAAAAGTTAATAAAAAAAATATGCAATTTTATTTTTTGAAACAATTTCAATATTATCATCTATTTTAACACTTATTGCTTATGAATATAAACTCTAAATAATTTTTATTAATATAAAATTTAAATTCAAAATTTAATTGAATTTGGATAAAATACCTAATTAATATCAATCAAATTGCAATTTTAAATGAAAATTTATGGTAAGTTATAACACCTTCGATTCTAATTAAAATTGTAATTTAAAATAAAAAATCTTAATAGTAACACCTAGTAATCAATTTTAATTTCAAATCCAAATATAAATAAAATTGTAATTACAAATTCAATTTCAATACAAATCTAAATTCACTCCGAATTGTAATTCTAAATCCAATATCAGTATAACACTTGATAATTAATCATAATTTCAAATCAAAACTGAAATTTAATTATAACACCCACTAATAAATTGGATTCAAAATGAAGATGTCATTTAAAAACAAGATCTGGGTATGAAATTTGAAATGAAATTCCAATTTTAGTATGACAATTGCTGTTTAACCTTTGATTTTAAATTTCAAATGAAAATCCACTTTCAATAAATTGGAGGTGCTAGTATATTTTATAATTTAAATCCCAAAGCAAACATTTAAAAAGTATATTATCAACCACTGGAATTTTTGTTTAACCTTTGAGTTTAAATTTCAAATGAAAATAACTTTCAATGTTGTAGGTTGTATAGTTTATAATTTAAATTCTAAAACAAACATTTAAAAGATATATCATCAACCAATAGACAGTACAATCAGAAAGAATGATAGCTCCAGAGAAATGAGTAAAATTTGGGATAAAAATTTGTATAAAACTTGAAGATAAATATTACATGATATAAGTAAAACAATGTTCGATTTAAAAGCCACATAGAACTAGTCAAAAGATCATAGTGCATGGTTAATTGGAAGTAGCTGTGAGAACAATGGAAATAATAATTATAATGAATACAACTCATGATGTAAAAGGTGTATCCAAATATATATATATATATATATATATATATATATATATATATATATATATATATATATATATATATATATATATGTATATATATATATATATAAAATCGAAAATGATAAAATTAAGATACGATTAAAGTTGTCATATTCTAGAATAATTTGAGAGAAGAATATATATTACAATATAACAAAAAAAAATCATGATTTAAAAGGAGGCAAGTAAAAGTGAGAACAACCCTGTTGTAAGAAAAGTATAGTTTATAAAGAGCATGAATTTGTGCAAAACATAATGACTAGGCATGTTTAGAGTAAAATAATCATTATTGAAATATATTTATACAAATTGAAGAATATAAAGAATTTGTATATTAAATAATAATAAGATTTTCAAATAACTAAATGCTACAAGAAATAATGTTAGCAAGGTAGAAGAGAAAAAAATAAATCAATCATTTACATTATTATGTGTACAACCACTTGTACTATCTTCTACCTAATATTATAAGAAATTCTTGATTTTATCTATAAATTATTACTTATAAAATTTTTATATGTAAATTTAGTATTATTTATTGTGATTATAGGACCGTGTTCTCTTCGTTCAAAATTATATTCTAATTTCTCCATTTATGTCTTTTTTCTTCTCCCTTCCATTCTATATCTATATTTCCTTAATTACTCAAATACTACAAAAGAAATTAATTTTAGAAGGGGTTTTTTATTGGAGGTTATAAAACCTCAACTAAACCATTCACATAACAGGAAATTTTAAAATTCACGAAAATTTAATTATTTTAATGTTTTTAAATTATATCTGTTTAAAATCATTTCAAATGTAGGTTAGGGTTTATCTTACGCTGTTCGAACATCTGGTTCTCACTGCGCGACCTCCGTGACTTCACTCTGTGACCTCCGTGACTTCACTCTGTGACCTCCGTGACCTCACTTTGTGACCTCCACTACCTTCATGACCTCACTCCGCCACCTTCACGAACTTTGCGACCTCCACGCATCTCACCTTTGCAACCTCCGTGACCTCCTCGCATTTAGCTCCCCGCACGCATTATTGGTACTCTATTATTATCCACTTTTGATTTTCCTCTAATGTGTATCTTTTACATTTTCATTTTTGTATACGCAATGTTAAGAAACTTTGTATTAGCTCTGAACGAGTTCATAGCAGATCGATACTCATCAAATCATTCAGTTTTCTGAGTATGTGTATGAGTTCTTCAAGGTACACCTCATAGCTATTTCAGTAATTCTATTTTTTGTACAACATATGATTCACACCTCATTCAATTTCTAAGTATCATGTGTATGGGATTACAAGTATTAATGCTCTTGAATGACTAAAATTGAAGAAATTAAAGTAATTTACTGCAAAACTAGATTATCGATAGTGCACTATGGTGGTAGAGTGGCTATGGATACTGCTTTCAGACTATAGTAAAAAGGTTTAGTGTCACGGCTTTGAGGGCCTGTTGTGTACTTGTGTGTAATTTGGCTTGCAATAGTGCAGTACGTTATGTTTGAATTTCTATTAAAGGCAGAACAACCTGTTTTGGAACTATAGCAACAAAGGCAAAATCGCAATAATGAACGATAAAAGAGAGAACACTGTAATGGTCTATATACTGTAATATTTAAGATAAATTCCAAAACATTTAACACTGTGTATAATTGTGTAATTACTGTAAGGAATAAAGGCTAGGTTCTCCCCTGGATAGCTTGATCTCCTGAAACCAAGAAATGGGTATTTCAATATGGAAGAAGAGGAACAGACTCTCTCTAAGGAGCCAGAAGAGAAGAGAGAGAAAGGTTATACTCACATAATGCCTAACAAACATAATTCCTTAGCTGCACATTTGGTAGTCCGTTGCCTATTGCTCCTCTTTGGTCCCTTGATACATTGGTCCTGCTCCACGTGTCCTTCAAGGCTAACTGAATTTGGGACTGTCCTCATGTCTAGCTGAGGTGTATTATTGTTGACCTCTTCCTCCACATCATCAGCTACCTCATCATTTTGCTTTCTGTTTTCCTTTCTAACATTACCCTCCGCTTTAAAAACAACCTTGTCCCCAAGGTTGAAATATGGATAGGCCTTAAGAAATTCCTTTGCATTCTCCCACGATTTAAAAGCAGCCGAACCATTGCCCCATTGTACTTGGACTTGTTGAGTTTTATGCATGCCCTGTAATATTGTGCGCACATTTAGCACTTTGGTAGGTGTTATTATCGGGCCAAATTCTGTTGTGGTGAGAGGGAGCGACAGGTATTGTTGTTGGGAATCTCTTCTGAATTTCTTCAATAGAGAAATATGAAAAATAGGATTAATACGAGCTTCTGATGGCAAGTCTAGCTTATAAGCTACAAAACTCAACTTGTGGCTGATTTGAAAAGGACCAAAGAACCTCATTCCTATTTTCTGGTGCTTTCTCAAGGCCAAGGTTTGTTGTCTGTATCGCTGTAACTTAACCAGAACCCAATCCCCTTCTTGGAATTCCTCATGTTGTCTTTTCTTATCAGCAAAGTGTTTCATATACTGTTGGGACTTCTACAGATTTTGTTTCAATTGCTTAATCAATTTATCCTGTTCTTCTAACATTTCTCGAAGGGATAACTCATCGTGAGGAGATACTTGATACTTTATCAAGGAAGGTGGGTCCCTTCCATAGAGAGCCTTGTAGGGAGCAATCTTGATGCTAGTGTGGTATGAAGTATTGTACCAATATTGGGCCCAGGGAAGCATGTTCAACCAACTTTTTGGATTTTCAAAACAAAAACACCTTAAGTACATTTGTAAGGTTCTATTTAACACCTCACTTTGGCCATCTGTTTGAGGATGATATGAGGAACTCATTGCCAATTTTGTATCCTGTAATTCGAATAGCCTCTTCCAGAAGTTACTAATGAAGACCTTATCCCTGTCTGAGATTATGGTCATAGAAAATCCATGGAGTTTAACCACCTGTTTCAAGAAAACCTCTACCACTTGTTTGCTAGTGAAATCCGTTTTAAGAGGAAGAAAATGTGCAAATTTAGACAACCGATCAATTACCACTATGATAACCACCACTATGATAACCATGTAACCTTGAAAAGATGGTAATGCAGTGATGAAATCCATACAAATAGCTTCCCAAATCTGCAAAGGAATAGGTAGAGGTTGTAGAAGCCAAACAGGAACTTTAGTTTGAGTCTTAGCCTTTTGACAAACAACACAATTCAGCACATAGTCCTTGATAATTTTTTGCATCCGAGGCCAATAAAATTGAGAACAGATTCTTTCAATGGTTTTAGCTACCCCTGAGTGTCCCCAATGACTGAATCATGATATACTTGCATAATTAACTTGATAATGTCACTATTGGCTGGTATGACTACCCTGTTTTTCCATAATAAAATCCCATTTTTTATCTAGTAGTGTTGATATTACAGGTTATGATTCTGACAAAGCAGTCATATCTGTTGCAGCTCATGATCTTGTTTTATTTCCTTCTGTAGTTGTTGTAACCAGTGTGGATCAGGCATGGAGAATGCAGTGTAAAAGCATCGAGATAGGGCATTTGCAACTAAGTTTTCCACTCCCGGTTTGTATTGGATTTCAAAATCATAGCGCAAAAATTTATGCAACCATTTCTATTGCTCAAGAGTGTGTAAGGACTGATTTAGCAGAGATTTCAAACTTTGTTGGTCTGACTTGATTATAAACTTCTTGCCCAACAAGTAGTGCCTAAATTTGGCAATAGCTTCAGTGATGGCGAATAATTCTCTAGTGTAAGCAGAATGTCTTTGCATGGTTGGAGACATTTTCTTTGAAAAGAAAGCAATTGGGTGCTTGTTCTGGCTTAAGACCGCTCCAATTCCAATGTTAGAAGCATCAGTCTCTGAAATGAATGGAAGATTAAAATCAGGTAATGCCAAGACATGAGTTGTGGTCACAACTTCCTTGAGCTTTTTAAAAGCCTGTTCTGCCTCTGCGGACCAGTGGAAAGCATCCTTTTTTAGTAACTTAGTGAGAGGGGCTGTTATGGAAGCATAACCCCTTATGAATCGCCTATAATAACCAGACAGTCCCAAGAAACCACAAAGCTATTTGAGAGTAGTGGGTATTGGCCAATTAGAAACAACTTGCACTTTGTCTTTATCCATGTGCACTCCTATCCCATTGATGGTGTGGGCCAGATAATCAATTTCGTTGGTGTCTGTTGCAACCGGGGTCACGACGGGGACGGCGATCCGAAAAATGATTAATAGATTTTTCAAAAGAAGGGAGTCGCCACCCATAGTTTTCGTGGAAAACCATGGAAAACCAAAGAAAACAAGGATAAGACTGATCTATAAAAATCGGATTGCGAGTTCGGGAGTTGGTTACGCGTGGGAAAGGTATTAGCCCCCCACGGCGCCCGTCCTGAGACAGTACCTTTAACTGAATAAAACGAAATGAGTGTAATTTTTGAAATGTTTATTTTTCACGAAAAATAGAAATAAAAGTAAATAAAACATTTTTTATTTTTGAAAAAAGGCCCGACAAGGTTTAACCTCGCTCCTACGTATCTCCATCGGGGATGGAGAATCAGGGTTACGTAGTTCTATTGGTATAGAACAGTTTGTCTGCTGTTGATTTTAGTTTTTGAAGATTTTTGATATTTTTAATTTTTAGAAAACCTTGTGTTCATTATTTTTTGAAATTAAATCTCACTTTGGATATCGCTTGACGCGTATGGCCCCTTGATATACCAAATGAGATTGAAGTTTTCCAAATTAATTCCCATATGACGCAAACGGTCAATTAAGGAATTAATCGAAAGTCTTTATTCAAAGCGTTAATCTTTACATGAGCGAAAAGGCCTTTAAAAGACATAGCCCAAAACCAAATCTTAAAATATTATTATTTTTTAGTAAAAGGAAATTATATTATTTTATTAATGTTTATTTATATATATATATATATATATATATATATATATTTTTAAAAAACCTGTCAGGGGCAGTTTTGGAAATCAGGCATTTGTAGGTGCGAACTCTAATTTGTGGAGGTGTAGGCAGTAAACCCAAACCACCCAAAACCCAACCAAGCTCAGAGCATTTTGGAAATTTGGGCAATAGGGGTGCAAAAGGTGCAGTTTTGGAATACAGGGGGTGCAGGGAGCACCCCCACTAACCCATTAGGGTTGATGGCGCACATGCGCGCCTTGGGAGGCTGTGAGAGCCTCCCCTTCGAGGCAGGGGAGGGCTTGGCTGGCGCAGGCGGTGACCGGAGGGTGGCCACGGGTCCGTTGACGGCGGCGGCAGCATGAAGCGACGACGGCGATGCATGTCGAGAGGTACGGGGTGCTTAACGGAGGTGCGTAGGGGGTCATAGCGTCTCGTGAGGGCTGCTGGAGGTTGGTTTTGAGGGTGAAGCGCCATCGACAGCGAAAACGGCGCCAGAGACTGCCGTTAGGTTGCGGTGGTATGGCAGGGTCATTTTTGGAGGAGCTTGGAGGTGCGTTGGTGAAGAGGGATGATGGCGTTGAGGGAAGGGGTGAGAAGCATGCATGGCGGGCATTGTTGCATGGTTGTTCTGTCGAGAGAGAAGAAGAAGACAGTGGAGAGAAGGTGGCAGTTTTCGTGGTATTTTGGTGGAGGCGAGGAAGAGACAGGTTGGGGAAGATGATGGCTTGGTGGTAGTTAAGATGACAGGGGATGTGGAAGGGAGGTTTCGAATGGTTATGGGTGGTGGCAGAGGCATGAGGAAGACGTTGGGAGTGTAGGGAGTTGACGCATGATGGTTTGGAGGTTTGGGTGGTTGTATTGGAGGTGCGTTGGTGAAGAGGGATAGAGGCATAGATGAGGATGATGGTGGCAGGGAGGTTTCGGATAAGGGAGTGAGAAGGGTGGTGAGGCATGGCTGTTTTGTCGAGAGAAGAAGAAGGCAGTGGGGAGAAGGTAGGTGCGTTGACTGACAGGGGAGGTTGTTTGGGAGGTTATTTTGGCCGTTGGTGCTGCTGTGGTGCAAGAACGTGGCAATGGGGTCTTAAGTCTAGGTGGCTACGTGGGTTTGGAGGCCATGCATGGTGGTTAGGAGGTTTGGGTGGTTGTGTTGATGATGCTTGGTGGCAGGGTGAGACGATGGCGCGGTGGAACTAAACGGAAGTTGTTAATGGTGGGGAGAGGGTGAGAACGAGAGAGGAAGATGATGGTGGCATGTGGATGGAGAGCGTGGTGGCTGTGTGGTGGGAAAGAGGAGATGAAGGGTAAGGGAAGTGTAGTTACTGGCTTGCCTGGTGACTGAGAGTGGTGATTATTACTGCTGGTGGAAGTTTGAATGGCATGTTAACTTCTATGTGAGAGAGTTGTAAGAGTGAGAGGAGGTGAGAGTTTACGTGAGCATGGGTTCCATGGTGGCAGCGTGGAGGCTAAATGAGAGTGTTAGTGGTGAAGAGGGAGTAAGAAGCGCAGGGGTTTAAGGAAGACGACGAGGTAGAGGTGACGAAGTGGAGATGGCTGTGGATGGTGAAGTTTGGGTGGTTATGGAGGTGATACTGGTGGCGTTGAGGTAAGTGGGATGGAGGCCATGCAAGACGATTTTGACGAGGGAGAGAGTGACCTTGAGGCATGCGTATTGCATGGTAATGGCTCC
>Ga0209700_101760_pt1 | contig 45008 bp, 21 predicted proteins | sample SiratroredBW_FD_187528 | JGI IMG/M metagenome (GOLD analysis project Ga0209700, IMG submission 187528) | Root nodule microbial communities of legume samples collected from California, USA - Siratro red BW (SPAdes) (version 2) | ecosystem: Host-associated > Plants > Roots > Nodule | place: USA... | reverse complement strand
TATAAATTAATATATATATATATATATATATATATATATATATATATATATAATTGTATTTTGTGACTTTATATACCATTACTTGTATATCTTTAACAATTTAAATATATTAAATATTTCGAATTTCTTTACTTTACATTTGGTTTTTCTTAAATCTCAATGACTAGTGTTCTTCGAATAATTTCCTTTTAATATTTTTTCTCTTTGCCAAAAAAATTAACCACTTACACTCATCTTTCATTTAATTCAATCATGCATATATTATTTCCTTATATATATATATATATATATATCTAAGTATTTTATAATTTTAATTTACTTAAATTTAAAAATACTCGTGAAGTGCTAAGTGTTCAATTGTTAGTGCCAGTTGATAAACACTAAAAATAGAAAAGATTAAGGAATACAGGATATTTGACTCAAAAACGAGAAAATATGTAAAGCAAGAAAAAAGAGAGAGTAAAGGCAGGGTGGTTGCAAAGTTAGTTAAATTTAATGCATTTTTGAAATAAAAAATGTGTTATTTTTTTTTTTATTTGAAAGGAGGAAATATGAAACAGAGAAAAGTCCTGAATGTAGTTTCGCCCCTAGGTTTTTGTATGAACAAGAGGCATGTGTGGATATATAATTAGTAAAAGAAAAAAGAGTGCATAAAAATGATGGGAAGTTGGTGGGATGGGAAGATTTAAAAATAAAAAAGAATGAGAAATGAAGCAACGATAGTTGGTGATGAGTTGGAAGGTGTAATCCGCCCTTAGTTTTTTTGAGCTACCTGATTTGATGAGAGTATTAAAATGGATAAATCACATGCATTAGGTGAAGTGACAGGGTCACACATAAGCCAAAACAACAATTCATCTCTTTTGAGTTATATAGCCGTTAGTTCGTTGGTGAAACCATTCACCACACTGACAGTTAAATACCACATAGGTAGTTACTTTTACTGTACTCACTTCCACTGTCATTGCATCACTCCCGCTCACTGATTTCCCTTCCTTTCTTTATTTTTTACTCCAAATATATACATAATAAATTTAATTAATTCATTACTAGTTAATGCTCATTTAAATATTTATTATATTTAATTTTGATAAAATAAATTCGAATATTTCTTATAGATTCGTTTGTCTATTAATTAAATTGAAAGTTTGTATAGTATAAACATGTATTTTAAAATGCAAAACTCCGTGCTGATGAGTAAAAATTGAAACTATCCCATTCTTAAAAGAACTCCAATTTACTACCATATAAAAACATGGGAAAAATATTCATTCAACCCCTAAACTTTATTCCATTTAATAAATATACATTCTAAACTTTAATTTTGTCTTGGTTAACTTTTTAACTTTGTCAAATAGAGAGATTTTTCATCATTAATTTCTAAATTGTATTATTTTGTGAATAGATAACTAAAATTTCAATTTATTCTAATAAATCCTTAACACTTATCATTTTTGTAAATATTTTTTTAACAGGTTCAAGCTAAATTATTTACCTAATTTCCATAATTTTTATTTTTACTATTCATTTTTTTTCGAGCATTTCAATATGATTTGGAAAAAAATAATAAAAATTAGTATTTTTAATATAATTTTTATTATGTTTTATTGTTTTTAAAAAGATATGTATAAAAATAATACTAATACTATTGGAATTTTACATATGATAAATTGTTTAAATTTACTTTGTCATCAGTTTAATATTACAAATATTTAAAGAAAGGGTAAATTAAAGTATTACTAAAATAAAATAAAATTTAAGATGTTTATTTGAAAAAATGTCAAAATTTAAAGATTAATTAGGACAAATTAAAAATATTTATTTATTATTTACAAAGAGAGTAGAGTTTAAGTATAAGTAAAACAAAAATCAGAGTTCAAAAATTTAATTTATAAAAAATTTAAAGATATCAAATACTCTTTTATCTCTAGAAAATATATTACTGCATATGTTGATGGTTTTTCTCCCTTTGTTTTTAACATTGTTGCCAAGAATTGTGAGAGCCAGCTAATGTTGCATTTATTACATTTGTCGTTTGAGGGTTGAGTTGAGGTGGGTTGCCTTCAAACGAACCACGTAATTACAGTAGCCCTGTCTAGCAGCTAAAAACATAGATAGTGATGCATGACAAAGATTATAAATTTAATGAAAACAACTACGATGTTTTAAGATTATTGTTTTTTTTTAATTATTGTATATTATTTTTGGATATATTATTTTTTAAGGAATGATCAAATTACTCTAAGAAAAATTTAAAACAATTATTCCATTATTCATATTCTTCATTTTCTTTTATTATAATACCACTTGTTCTTATTTATGAGAAAAAAAATTATACTTCTTTAAGATATAAACAAATTTTAGTTACTTTTATTTTATTAAAATATTCTAACTTTATTTTATGTCGTACTTTTGTTACACTATCATAATAAAGTTTAAAATAGAAAGAATATTAAGATATTAATAAATTTTAATAGAGCTAATTGATTTTTTCAATTAGTGTGAAATTAGTTTTTTTTTTTTTTTTAATAAATGAGAATGGATGTAGTAGCTAACAATAACTATCTAACATTTTAACTATTATATTAGGATAAGATAAATGGTAGATATTTGAAATAACTTGATCTCACATTTCAAGATTCACAGTTTACTTTTAGCAAAGGTGAATATTGGACAATTTAAGCTGCATTTGAGAGAATTTTAGATGAGAAATGAGAATAGTCAGATGAGTTTGTTAAATTTATGAGTCAAGCCAATTCAAACCAATATGAGTGGGTTGACTTAACTTGGATTATTTTGAGTTAAGTAATTTAAGAAATAAAAAAAATGAAGAATTTTTTTAAAAATATTATCTCAAATTTATGTTTAAAAATAAATAAAAATAAATTTCAATTAAAAGTAACAAATAAATACATTTTTTTTTGCTTGGGTCATTTCTAACCTATGAATTGAATGCTTCAAGTTTATCTAATCTCAAACTAATTTAATGTCTTACTCAATTCAACTTAAAAATATTAATTGAGATCATATTAGCAAAGTTATACTTAGTTTACCATCTTTAAACTTTATATATTTACTACATACATAATATTTTTAACATATAATATTACAGAAAGTATTCACTAATTTTATTAATAGTTATATAATACTTAATTCGAGGTAATAATGTTGTAAGAAAAATAATCATTTTAATTACAAGCATATAATGAAATAGGCATTTATTATAAGTTTAAATGTATATATAAGTCAATTTCAATATCATACATTTACATAAAGAGAGATATAATAGATAGCAAGAAGTATTTTTAATAAATTTTACTATAAAATAGCAAGAAATATTTTTAATAATTTTTACTATAAATTACCAATTTATGTGGAGTATCAAACAACTATGTAAAAGAGAAACATAAGAAGTATTCACCTTATGTGCGTGTAAGGTTTTCATGGCGTTAATCATTAGTTTCGACAATGAATAATGTATACCGATAAAAGTTAAAACAATCAACTATATGAATTATTTTTAGAAAGTAAAGACTTAAATTATCAAGTGGATTTAAAAACTTCTAAACTTATGATTTTGAGTATATATGTACTCAAATTTTCTTATCATATTTTTTTATAAAAAAAGTATTAAATATATCTTTAATATATGTTATTTTAGAAATTATAATGTTAGGCGTTTTAACTTATGGGGAGATTCAATAGCTGATTTTATTATTAGATGGAATTGACTGATTTTTACTTTTCCTCGAGGATATGCTCAAGTGAGCATCAATATTAACTAATTTAATTTATCTTTAATGTTAACTATCATTCCCTTGCAATGGATTGCTGCATTCAAGGCAAAACTCCACATCCTAATATACAGTTTAAGATAACTTAGTCGCCTAGGCTTTTGTCATAAACTTAATAAGATAACTGCTCAATTTTATTGGACAATAATGCACAAGAACATTTTCTTTTCAAAATTGTTTGGTTTGTCAACAAGTTTTATAATACATTACCTTTTATTTTGATGCAAAACCTTGTCTAGTTCAAATTGGATTTGAGATAATTTGGCCGTAGATTTCATTAGAAGCCTGTAATGAATTTATTTATCATCATGATCATTATAGATAAACTATGAAAATATGTTCATTTTACTCTTTTAAAAGATAATTTTCTCTAATAAATAGGTGATTGAAACTTTTATAAAATTAGTCTTAAATTATGTAATATTTTTAAAAACATCGTCTTTAACAAAATCAAAATTTTTACAAGTCATTTATGATAAATCTTTTCAATTTAAGTGAGATAACATCTTTTTAATTTAAGTAAGATAATATTAGAATATGATTATCAATCATAACTTTAAAATAATGGGTAATCAAAGGACTTGAATAGTTATTTAGACATGTAATACAATTTTTACTCATGATACTCATGAGGTTTTGGTCAAATAATTTCCATGTACTGAATATTAAGTGTTAAGGAAAAGTCAAACACTCATGATTTTGATAGTGTTAAAAACAACAAAAAATTAATCATGGTCATATTTTATTTGTAAGACAAATTTTGATCAAATAACAAATAAAAAATGACGCTTTTAGACTAACACAATCTTACTTTTACAACTAATAAGCATTTAATGATCATTTGATACACATATAGTTTTAAGCTAACATCATCTCACAAATATCTATATGTTTATTCTATGTTGTAGGGAATGTTCGCTCCTTATGTCTGACCAAGAAGATCCGCTTTAAAGCTTCTATCACATCAACAATTTCTTGGAACTCGAGTTAAAATTGTTTTGTTTCACCAACTCTCCATCACTTGCTTTGTCAACACTGGAAAAGACTGTTTATTCTATAGGGGTTTACACTTTTCATATTTCAAGTAAAGATTATTTGATCAAGACCTAATAAGTTGTTCAACTAATCATTGGGATAGGAGTGACTTATTGTTAAATACTATTCATATGGGTTAACCAAGAATGTCTACAAACCGAAGGAATACATTTATATCTTGTAGCGTTAGTTTGCTAATGGAAATCAAATAGTTATTTGAGAACTCGACGTACAGACAAACCAATATAAAAACATCTTGAGTAATTTCTTTCCTTTCTTATCTTAGTATTGCATATCATATTTGTTGCACTAACTCAAAGAAGAAGATGATTTTTAAACTTAGTTTGTAAAAATATTTGTTAGTTCATATGACTAACAAAACCTATAGTCTGCCAATATCTGTTTAGATTATATTTGTGAAAATTTGTAAGAAAAAAAGTTTTAAAAACATATGTTAACCCTCCCTTTTTGTGTTTTTTTCACACTAATATACAATACAACTTTTCATACAAATATATGAATGACCCTTTTAAAGGTTGTGTATAGTCGTAAGCGTCAAATAATTGCAAAATATGTATAGTAGGAAAATGATCATTTTTCAATTCAAGAGTTATTAATGCAAAGGGATGAAGTTTTGAACAAATTGAAACAAAATTTATACAATACCCAAGATATATTGTGAAGTATGTTGAAAAAAGGGATTTGTTTGTTCAATGAGAATGATCAAGTATTGGTCAGTTAACATTTAGTGGCCTTAAAGAAGAATAAAAAATTGAATATAAAGTGTTTTGGTTATTTTTTTAGTGAACATATTGGAAATGTTACATTTAAATTGTTAATGTCTTCAACAACTAGTATTTGCCTAATCTTTCACCCTTTCCAATTAAAATGGTGTCTTAGAAATCATTGGTAGTCATATGTTTCATTTCTAATTTTTAGAATTAAATTAAATATTGTCACAAAACCACTTGCAATTTTGAAAATGAAAACTATACTCAAGGACAACCAACGACACTCAGTGTTGAGGGATTGAATAATATTACATAAGAAGACTATTCTAACATGATCAAATTTTTCAACTTCAACCTTATCGTTAATATTAATTGGGATTGTATTTTTATAGCGCCAAATGATAAGAGAATAAATTTAGAATATGACATGAAAGTAAAGGATAAAGCATCATCAACTAGAAACATGATTGTTGATCCAATAATCACTTATGAAAAAAAGCTTATTTTACATTATCTATATAATAACGATTATCAAGAAATTGGTATAAAAATTAGTGTGATAATAATTTTTTAAATACTAGAACAATTATCTACATTGGTTAACTTTTGAATCTAAATATTACATTGATTATAGAAAGAATTGATGTATTATTTACTTTTTATAATGATTTAAATTTTACCTAATATAAAATATGAGAACTTTTAACATTAGTTCAAAGGTCAACCGATATAAAAATTTCTTAAAATAGGAAACCAATATACTTCTTTTCTTTAAAATTATGTTAGAACTCTTCCTTTTCTATTATCTTATTTTGTGATATAATAATAATTTTTCTCCTTCACCTACTTTATTATTATTTTTCAGTCATACCTCAATCATTCTCTTAATGCATGTGAACCTCCTTTACAACTTCTTCGCATGATCACTTCTTTAGCTTCTCATTTTCCTTACAATATTTTACTTCTCTTGCTAAGTTAAAAAATATAATTTTATAACTTAGAGTATAAAAATATATGTTGTCTATGATAGTTACAGTAGTGATATTATTTGAGTTTATATATATATATATATATATATATATATATATATATATATATATATATATATATATATTTTGTCATTTTAATTATAGATGGTAAAAAGTATAAATAACTATTTTTTTAAAATACATCAACATATACTACATCAATGGTCTAAATAAATATATGTATAGTTTCTACATCTATCATGCTTGGAACCAAAGAATTCAATTTTTTTTTTAATAAAACAACATACTTCATCCCGTGATAACTAATTAATGTAAAAAATCTTCACTTTTTTCATCCACAACGTCTATATCTTCATCAACAATATAATTAATATAGAATTTCTAAAATAAATGTGAACACTCTTTATATCAGTGAACTGATGACCTACGCAAGAGTAAGAGAATGCAGATAGCTAATTCTGGTTGGGAGGATTTTGTTAGCACACATTGTTGGTTAGACGGGAGAAAGTGGGGAAAGTGGGGTGTGTGATTCTTCCTTCTAAAGTTCTTTGTAATTTTCCTTTCTCTATACTGCTATATTGGTTCCATTGTTAGACTGTATATTATATCAGTAACACTTACAAAGAAGAATTTACAGTGTGTATATTCTTTCACATTACACGTACCCTCACTGCAACATTTTCAATGCGAGCCATGACATCCAAATACTATCGTTTTCTGCCACCTACCGCAAATTTCACCATGTGGGCACCATGTTCAGCAACATTTCATTAATTTTATAACAGGTATAAAACTATTTCCAGGACCTTTAACTGTGTTCCATTAGAATATCATTTCCCAATGTGATACTATTTTCTTGTTAAACTTCCACTGCCTAAAAGTATATGGTAGTCGTTCACTAAGTAAATTATATCACTTCAAAGAACTTTTAGGTAAACTTTTTCTATAAATATTAAATTTTGATTTTGAAAAAAAAAATTGTAAGAAATATTTTTAACAAATTAGTATTAAATAGAAAATAGTTTTAATTTCAAAATATATATTTCTCTTTTTTTTTTCATATTTTGTTCTTCTAAAGTGTCAACGATTAAAAAAATCCAAAACTATCTCTAATGTTAATAGTTAATGGAAGCCATGCTGACACTGAATAATATTTTTCTTAAAATGTATATTTTTAAAGGCATGCCATAGCTAGGCTATCACTACTAGATGAATTTTGTAATGAAAAAATAATTTTAACAGAAACTACCACTTGGTTGTCAATGATAACACATGAACATAAAAAAAAAATAAAAAATAGGGTGATGATACACACACCCCATTTTCTACTCAACTCAAGAACTATCCAATACCAATAAAATAAATTTTTTATTTAAGATATAAAATAATTTGAGATGAATTACTTAGAAAAGTAAAAATATTTTTTTATTAAGTGTTAAAAGAGTGTAGGAAAGTTGAAAGGTGTATATCTAAAATTTTCCAAAAAAAATATCACCCTGCTTTTTTTCACTTCCATTTGAAATTTGTACAAAATTGATGGCTAGTAAATGATGATTAGGACGTTGCTTGAAGACCTCTTTTAACCATTTGTGATTTGCTGGTGACATGGCAAGAACAGAGGCAACACTCACAATGGTGAGACAGAGACTAAGGTACCCGTGGTTTTGATGTTTCTTCCTTCACTTATTTTTGTTTTTTTTTTATTTCTTTTTTTCTTCTTTTGGTTTATAGGTTTTGGGGCTGTGATTTTTCTTGGTGGGGCTTTCAAGTGTTGGTGGCGGGTTATTATGAATTGTGGTTTGTTGTGCGTCGCAATTGGTGGGGGAATTTTGGTTTTTATTTTGGTTCTCATTGGTAATTGGGACACTACCAATAACCACATTTTTTTAACGTTATTTAGCATCATCCTTTTTTACTTTTTTTTGGTCGGCAAGTGTATCTTTAGCTTACACTATTATAATGATCTGTTTCTTCTATCGTAAACTTGTTAACGATGACTATTTTTTATTTTTATTTTTATCTCGAGGCCACCGTTGTTGCTTCACATGGTAATTCAATCTTTGAGACGACTTTTAGCTATCGTTGATTTATAAATTTGTTATTATAATTTTAAGCTAATTTATTTCCCATAAAAGTTTAAATCGAGTTATTACTCTGAAAAGTACTTTGCTTAATTACCCGTCTTAACTTGAGTCTCAATCACATTTATGAAGAATTTGGTTAAGTATATTAAAAAATTATTTACACCTTCATATTAAGGTGAACAAAAAGAAAAAATTGTAATATTTATTTTATACTTAAATGCAATATTAATTGTTAATTCTTTTGAATTAAGTCTTAACTTTGCATTCTTTAAATAATTTTTATTAGTAATTTTATTTCCGTTTGTAGATTATTCTTTTATATTTTTAAAGTATTTTTCTTTATCTAAATTCCAGTTGTCTCATATCTCTAATATTTTGGTTTAGACTTATTTCTTGAATTGTTTTTTATTTTTTACTTTGTCTCTTAAATTCTGAGTTTTATCTTGATTGTTTATAAGAAAAATATACTATAATGAGAGTAGTGTTGATATAAATGTAGGAATCTAGAATTGTTTTTATTACATTTTTTCAGAAAGATAATTACCTTCATAAGTTCATATACCAGTGTTTAAGATATTATAAAAACATTATAAGTTTGAGTGAATATGATGAAAACATTTTATTTTTATCTACTTCTCCTTCAATTTAAAAATGTTCTACTAATAAAATAAATTATTACAAATAAATATTATTTTAATCATTTTTTACTTACAAAAAGTATTGTTTTTATATTACTTCTAAAATCTATTTAAATCTCAACTAAAAATTGAAATTCCTTCGAACTTTTTTTAATATTAGCCACTTCTGAATTTCAATAAACTAACAGTTTGTAAAATGTCTCCTTACAATTAGTTCTGCTCAATATATAATTCAAATAATAGAACCTAAGCTTTAAACGCTATTATTTTTAAGCTATTGCACACTTGGATAATTTCGAGAGAAATTACTTGTTTAGAATATTTTGTATTAATTTTTTATTCACCCTACTTCTTATCTCTCAACTTTATATATATATATATATATATATGTATGTATGTATGTATATGTCTGTCTGTGTATATACTTCTTCTTTGAAAGTTGTAGTTGCAGTAACAAACTTAATATGCGTTCCAGATAGAAAAGTATTTTATTCTTTGAAGTGCATTTTGTCAGCACAAAACAACTTTTGAGCATGTTTGATTTTGTTTTCTGCACATATCCTTTGTTCTTTATTTGTGATTCTCCTCTATGTTATAAAATATGTTCAGGACTTAGTAGCTCTTGTTTATGTTGACTTCAGGCTAATATGCTAGTTTGTTTTAATCAGATATATGGTAATTAGAAACAATGGAACAGTGTACAAACTAGAAAACAATAACATTTACGCAACGATTGCCAGTGCTGGATTCGTTTAAGACGAATACAGTAATTATATTTTTTATTCCCGAATTTTAAGTGGTTTATTTTCTTCCTGGAATTGAGATGAATTCATTATTATAACAGTGCTTTGATTTTTGAAAATGAATAGTCAATCTACTCGAAATTTACGTTAACAATTTAACGCACAATATTTAAGGACACTGTCTGCAGGGTGTGACTATTTTTAGTAGTTTAATTTGTACATGTTCTGTCGTGCCATGGAAGGTGAATCTTTTTGGCTGTTGGGTGGATCACAAATCCGAAAACTAGGCCTCATGTTGTTTTTATTTAATAGATTTTCTAGTCTGAACAGTCCATTCTTATAATAAATTTTCACTTTATTTCTTCTTCCTTTCATATTTTTCTGTTTTTGTTAAAAATATGTTGTATAAAAATTATGTAAAATGATAGACCAGTTTGTTTAAATTTAATAAATATTTTTTAAAATAATCATTTTTTTAAATTATTTATTTAAAAATTAGATAGAATTCACTCATTAAAATAAAAAATTATTTAAATGAGTAATTAGATAAACACATAAATTTTTTAAAACTGTTTAGTTTATTAAAAATATTTTAAAAAAATAAATACAAACAAATTAGACTCAATATTAATATGCATAATTGGAATATGAAAATTATGGAATAAAATTAATTTTCCAATAGAAAATGTTGGCTATTGAGTATTTGGAATAGAATAAAGTTGATATCTTAAAATTTTTTTGGAGTAAATCTCATTGTTTTGTTTGTTACTTTTTGAGTTGTATAGGTCACATTTTTTCTGCTGAACTAATTATGTATGCTAATATTAGTCTTTTGTATCTACCTATTTATTGTAATAGTGTAATTGGTACTACTATTGTCTAAGATAAACAAAAAAATTTATTATTTAAATAATTTTATCACGAAGAAATTGTATCAGCTCAACACAATTTGATTTAAAGAGAGAAGAAAGGATGTAAGGCACTGATAATTCTTAAATTAATGTTAAGATAGTAAATTTTGTGTGCAGCTGATACAATTTCAATGTAAAATTGAATATATCTACCAGGATTTCTTTCTTTGTGTATATATGTTTGGTTTCTGAAAAAAAAAAATTGGAAATAATCAATATATATCAGTACATTAAATGATATTTTTATTTTTATTGTATTATTTAAATATACATTTAATGTGTTTAATAGTAATTATAATCAATATATATTAGTAAGTTTAATGCTATTATAATTTTTATAGCATTAGTTGAATATAAGTTTTTAATGTGCTTAATAGTAATCAAAATCAATATATATTAGTACACATTGAATGGTATTACTATTTTTATTTATATATAATTTGAATTGAAAATAAATGTTTCAGTTATAAATAATTATTTTCAATTAATTATTTAAACTTTTTCTTTTAAAAAAATACAAGCAATAATTTTTTTTTATTAGATCCATACCATTTCACTCATAGTATTAGTTGAAATTATGCCAACTGGACATAATTTCAATGTTAACACATAAATGATAATTACCTTACACCATTTCTTCTTTGTTTAATGAAATTGTGTTCAATTGACATAATTTTTTTATAATGAAATTGTTAGTTGACCTAATTTAACTATTTCAGTAATATAAAAACAATATTGGTATAAATTACACCATTATGAGAAAAAACCTCATTACAATGATTGTTTTAAATTAATATATAGTGATAAATATGTTTTTTTTTTTTAAATTTATGCTTATGAACACGATGCTTTTTTCAATTTCAAATAATGTAGCATTAGACTCTTTCAAATTTTAAAAAGTGATAAGTTTAACAATTGAAAAAAAAAACAGATAAGTAAAATGGATTTAAAATTAAAATGTGCATAAACTTATCTACCACTTCCATTTTTCAAAATATTGAAGAATTTAACATTAAGTCTCAAAGAGACTTAATTTACATCATCGACTACTTTGTAGTTTTCAGAATTCATCCATTACAAATGCTAACATTAATTAAAAAAAAAAAGTCAACATCAAACCATAGAGTTTTAAACTTTGTTATAAAATTCAATAATAAATGAATTTTCTTCGAGAAAGGATAAAATCTAATTATTCCAGACATGTAACTGACATAGTTAAGACATGTTTGGTATAACTTATTTTAGGAAAATAATTACTTTTACCTAAGTTATTTAATATTGAACTCAAATTGAGTGATTCAAACATATGATTGTTTATCAAACAATAATGCCGATAATTAAACATCCATAACAACTATTTTAGAAAATAATAATAATAATAATAATAATAATAATAATAATAATAATAATAATAATAATAATAATAATAATAATAATAATAATAATAATAATAATATATAATTGGATGACGTCATCCATCAAAATGAAATCCATATTTTTGCGCTTAACTGATAGTACTAGCAGCAATTGATTTGACATTTCGAAAATGAGTCCCTCTTATCTTAATAACTTATACAAATAACTGCATACAGGTAACTATGATTTGATAGGGTGATATCTACACTGAATGATCTTATCTAGGAAATCCGGGACATGGGACATACGCTGCATTCGGATAGGGAAGATGTTTGGATTTGGAAAATAGATAAAACAAAAATGTATATAATCTAATATAAATAATTAATGAATGATATTAGGAGAGGTTATCAAAATTTTTAGAAAACTATATCTCTTTCTTCAGTTTAATATTTTGCATGTCTTAACACAAGTGAAGAATTATGCTTAATGTGGATTGTGTAGAACGCAAAACAAATAAGTGAATCATCTGTTTTTCTTTTATAGTATACTTAATCGCATATGACAGATTCGTGATGGATGGATTGGAGGTTTGTCAATTCATCATAATAGAGCAAAAACATATTTTTTATAGTTTGAACTGGAAGACATGACTAACAGACGTAATAATATGTGAAAATGTATATGGCAACACATGAATAACATTATCTTTAGAGATGAAATACTGAATCTAAAAAAAGTACTTGTTTTATCACAACTTAAGACTTAGTCTTGAATAATATACAATAAAGCAAGGTTCTCATTTAGATTGATGCTTAAGCCTAACTAATTATTATGTAAGAATGTCAAGGCAAAATTAGCAAGAAGAAAATAATATATGTGGTCAGGGCTGTTAAAATGAATATAGGACATAGAATAAGATTTTAAAGTGATTAATCTTAAAAGTAAAAGATTCATACAGAATATAAATAAGAATATAAATAATGTTTACATGCATGTATCAAAATGTATTTTCTGTTGTTTTATTTCTTGATAACATGCTATCTGATTTGCAGAGATATCCACGCAATAGTAGTGGTATAGGTATTATTATAATTTTTTTTTATTTATTTTATAATTAAGTTGGAACACCTTTTAAATATTTTCACTAATTTTATTTTTTGCTGTTAAAAAAAGTTTTTAATAATGTGAAATACACAATTTCTTATTATCAAAAACATGGTAATTATATGTAACGTAGGTGTCAAACCAATTTTAGTTGCTGATCAAGTAGGTTGATAAGACAATTCTATGAATTAAATATTTTTTATTACTATCGGTTATTTTCTTCTCTCTTCTTATACTACATTATTGCATTTTTACATTTTTTTAGATGTTAAATAAAATGTCTAATTTTACTCCGAAAATTAATAGTAAAATTGTACATAGATAGACAAGAATATTTAGAAAATGGTCCCATTACATAATGGCATACCAAAGCAGAGTAACGATTTGATGGGGTTGATAAATACAAAGGGGGTTCACCGTTATGGCCAAGGATCCCCCTATACCCCTTAATTTCACATTATAGCAGACAATGCCGATTAATAACATCATCCAAATTCATGGACAACTCTAGAAGGACCCTATTCCCATGAATGCTGCCAACATATTTTACACAACACTTTTAATTATTTTATTATCATTGCTCTAATTAAAACTTTTGACTTTAGTTAATTCTGAGGCAAGTTTACAAAAATAAGCTATTAAACAGTTGCTGTTCTTCTTATGCTTTAATATTAGCAAATGCAGTCTCTGACTTAGTAAACACTGCTAGATAAATTAAAACAAGAAGAAGAAAAACATAAACTAATTGTTTCTATATAAATTAAAATCACCTTATATATAGATAAATTAATTTGTATTCTTTCACATTACCTTTTTTAAAAAAGGATCTTAACTTATTTTATAAACAAATTTTAGTAAATAAAGTAAGATGTTTTTCTTTAAATATTTATTAAAATTTATCCAAATCTTGGTTCGTGAAGCTTATTCTTTATTCTTCTGTTTCCTTTGAACATCAAAATCAGGTGAATAAATATTTGTCTTTTTTAACGAAATTGAGTTTTTAAAGTATTGGAATGTAATCATTATATTAATAAACTTGTTTCTTTAGGATTGATTAATAGGTTTAGTTTTCCTGATATAAAAGTATTTCCTTTAATCTTTCTTTAGACTTTTTTCACGTTTAAACCCCTCATATTTCGTTTTACTTGATTATTTTTTGAAGTGTTTTTCTTTTATTTCTTTGTATGGGTTTAATCTAATGCCTCATATTAATTTATTGTTTTTTTTCTTCTCTTTTATGCTATGTTTCATGTGACAGTACATTATTAATGGAATAAAATCTAGAGTATCAGTTTAATTGAGATATCACATACCATAATGATATTCAGAGTTTTATAAAATAAAAAAAGTTAGTTGAAGATATTCTTATAAAGACGTTAACTAAAAGGCCTGAAGTTTTGTAGTGTCTAGAAAATTTTGCAACAGCCAGAATTGATGAAAGAGTTAAAATTGAAGAGTATATATGGTTATGTGGGAGAGGAAATCACGTATAGAATGGGCATCTGCGATGGAATAAGGCATGAGATAAACGCATGCAGAAGAGTTATGAAGGAAGAGGCGAATAAAACAAGAGAGCACGTGGTTTGTAGTAATAGAAGGTTATTAGGTCATGTGAAAGTCTCGCTTAAATGCCCCCATAACACCCTCCGCAACGTACACACACATTAGTCACCGGGACCATTACAAACCTAGCTACTCCCCCATGACAACTAACATGAACCTCACGTTACTCCATTCTTCACTCTCTTCTCCTCAGACAACCCTCTGCCCCATCGACCTCCTTTGTTCCCTCCTTTCATTTCCATGGGTCCCCTCCTCTTTCCACATTTCCTATACATGCATCTCTCTACCCTACCATATCCCCATTATCACCCCATTTCAACCAAAACCTTTCTCTTAATCAACTTCTTCCTAAATACTTCCAAAGTGAAAAACTTTAATGTATAAGTTAAAGAAAAACATTTAACCGTGGAATAGTAATGTATTTTGATTTGTGATGAGGTGGTTTCGTAGACGGTTTCAAATGTTTATTCTGTCTTTCAATATTAACTTCAACATAGATTCTCCCTTTGATGCATTGATTTATTTTGAACCTTTTTAATGAATTCAAGTCAACACTTTTCCAGTTAGATTTATATATATGAAACTTGTGACAGTCAATTAATATTTAAGTGAAAATGATCATGAAAATCATTCATAAAAAGTAAGTTACATTATTAAGAACTAGAAAATTTAATATCAAATTTTCTTAATTATGATACTACTTGTTGTGTTTGTTGGGATAATATGGTTGTTGGAATAATAATATAACTAGGGAAATCTCATAAAAAAAAAAATGAGTCAAACATACATAATAAAATGACATCACATTTAATCCAAAACCTTAAGACAGTAGGTTTATGTGTCTTTTTTTCTATATATTACTTAACTTTTTTATTTTTATTTAATGTGAAATTTAGACTCACAATTTGAATTTCTAATAAATATAACTTTATTTTATACTAAATAATGAAAGTCTTAAGTTAGGTTGTCAAGAAACTTTTTATAAACCATAAACCGGTCTTTTTCTTTTTATTTCTTTTAATGATGTTTTTTTATACCTCCTTTTTACGAGGGTTTATAGAGAAAGTTGTTGAAAATAGATCTTTTTAACTCCAAAGTTAAAGATAACTATTTTATTGGTTGAAATATTAATGTATCTATCATGATTCATGATTTTTAATAAATTTAAATTAGTAAGAAATAGCATGTGAAGATAATAATGTAGGAGAGTATATTACTAACATTTTTTTAGTATACAAAATCAACTATAGATTATGAAAGACGACATTTTGGACCACTCTGGAGGCGATTTGGATGTAAGAAAGCTTGGTGATGCATACGCAATATCTAGAGTTTGGTTTTCAAATCCGTGGACTTGAGTGCAAACTATGACAAAATTAGCGAGGATCAAAATTCAAAACTGATGTTGGCAGGGGTTCTATCTTTCTTTCGTTTTTCACTTTTTGGTCGTACGAGAATTTTACATTTGATGATCTTTGAGTGAGACTAATCCTCATCGCCTTATATCCGAAACAGTTGTGCTGTTCCAAATAAGGTAACTGTAGTTGTGATTGTGAATACATATGGTCTTCGACCTTCGACTTAATTAATAATCATCCAAAGCAGGAACTAAATATAGTTTAGAAATCTACAGCGTATCATTCTAAACGCAAAGGAAATTATCTTCCCATTTGCAATACCAAAGCTTCACTAAAAAAATAGCAGCATGTCCTATTTTTTACACGCTCTTTTTACGTGGATAATTGAATATTGTAAACTTTGTTATATTCAATATCAAAGTCGGATTTGATAATAGATAATTTTAAGTAGACATGACAACCATTAACACAATAAGTTCTTATATTATTTTAGAATTTGTATTTAATTTAATTCAATTACCTTTATTTATATATATACACACACATATATATATATATATATATATATATATATATATATATATATATATATATATATACACACACATATATATATATATATATATATATATATATATATATATATATATATATATATATATATATAGTATGGATGTAGGCAAATGAACAAAATGAATACAACGTGTCTCTCATTACTTTTGTACCCCTTCTTTATTTATTTTCTTGTAAACATAACATTTTTCACCTTTTAATCATTGTTGTTGCACCACCTTCTTCTCAATCTCCCTCTCTCTCTCCGTTACCACGAAAAACTTTTCATTCATGATAACGTTAAATTTTGTACTTTTCAACTACTTATATATATATATATATATATATATATATATATATATATATATATACTGTATGTTTGTCACAAATTTATTAAGTCTTGAGTTATTTTTTTTACAGGCAACAAAGAATTTATAAAATTAGATAATAAAGTTACCCCACGTATATAAAAAAAAATATTGTTAGTACTATCATAAATGAGCACTGCCACAACACAGACATCAACAAAAGATTACACAAAGTGAGCTATTACAAATCCAATCCCCAACCGTCAATAAGGTACATATAAATTGAACAAACTAAAACCAGCCAGATTGTGTTAGACAACCCATATTATCTGCAAAGATACTCCCAAAACATCAGAAGATAACAGCAAGTAGGGAGCTACCACAAGAGCCAACCTCAATTATTCCTACACAATCGAACCCCTTGTTAAATATTCCTGCAACAAAGTCTACATAGCCAACAGTTTGGACTGGAAAAACAATAATAGTCATATTACCCTGCACATATTACAATTTACACTCAAGTTGAGCGTAATATCCTTACAACCCAACCAAAGTTAAAACATCATTCTAATACATAACATTGGGTTTAGATACCAATCTAAATAACTGAACCTGGCCTTCCCAAATTTGACTCTGATAACAAGTTTTCACCTGTATGAGTGCAAATACCTCAAGGACATTACACTGGCTATTCTTAAAGATTATCTCATTCTTAATTTTCCAAATTGACCATATAACGGCTATCCATACTAAGTCTTTCACACTTCATCATTTTTTTCCAGCTCCCTAAGAAACGCTCTCTTGTCCTACAATGATGCACATTTTGCATCCCAAACCATGAATCACACTAATTTCAAATCTGGGTCAAAACAGAATAAGAGAAAAATAAGTGGCTAACGTTGTCTGCAACTTTATTGCACATAACGCAAAGCGAACTGTGCAACTGAACACCTACTCTAGCCAACCTATCTCTTGTTGGCAACCTATCAAGGAGCACTCTCCAACCATAAATTTTTGATGCAGGAATCTCTTTTAATTTTTATAATTTACGGAAAACAAAACTGTCTTCCTCCTGGTCTACTGAAACAACTTTATTATAAGCATTTTTGACCGTATATAGACCACCAAACTTTCCTCTCCATACCCATACATCCTGACTATCTTTCTTAGGCAGACATTGTTAAATTTTACTTAACATCTCCTCAACCAAAGATTTTTCCCAATCAAACCACTTCCTTCTCCACTTTAAAGCCCCACTCCCACCTTAGGTCCTTCCATTCTCCACTCTGTTCCAAGTAACAATCTTTAATTAGAGTACAACCTGAGGTAGGCATCCTTAAACGTTTTTTCTCCCACCCAATAATCCTCCCAAAATAGAATTTTGTTACCTCTCCTAACTCTCTAGGTATAATTATCGCTAAACTAATTTCTACCACTACTCTTATCAATACAAATACTTCCTCAAATCTTTCCACCATCTAGAGATATGAATTGTTTTCAAATAATTTTCTTGCATATTTGGAGATTTAACTATTACTATAATTTTTTTTACTTAAATTCAATCATAGAACATGTCAATTTTATGGAAAGACAATTTGGTTCAATGAAAAAAAATTGGAACAATAACATTGTATTTAAAAAAGAAGTTTCACATCTGCATTTATTGTGATTTTAATCGATTCTAAATCAATTGTGTCCTACAATCCATGTTGACACTTCTGCATTGATTCATTAAGCAATGTAAGAGGTCTCTATTGTAGTAGTATATATTCAAACAATATGTCACATAATATGTCACTTTTGCTGATAAAAAAACATATGTCACTGTTAGATACGAGAGATTCATATTATTTATAAGTTTCTCCAACTTTTTAACAAAATATGACATAGAGAATTACAACTTCTTTCACTTCCAAGTTGGAGTGAACAAGTACAAAATATAGATGAAATTAGAACTGGGAAATTCCAAATGTTATGAAAAATTATTGAATGATAAGTGAGATCCTTTGTTTTGTCACTAAATTACATGAGACTTTCAGACAAATATCTGACTTCGCTGTAAATTATATGCGATTTTTTATTCCACTCCGGGTGGTAATATTTGTTAGAAAATCATGTAAATCATACCATACGAGTCAAACAGAGTTGGACAAAAGGGACAAGAATCCAACATGATAAGAGATACAACAAAACATGGAAAAGTAAAGACATTTTCGCTAAGAAAAAAAAATAGTTTAACTTCCATTTTTTCCCAGATAAAAAGTTCATCCTGTTTAATAATAAAATATTAAATTAAGATATTTAATTAAAATATAAATTAAAGTATTCAGTTAAAAATTAATAAAACCCTTTCACTAAGTGAAAAAAAAAAAAAAAAGATAGCACTTCTTTTAAATAGAGAATAAAGTAACTATAATATTGTGATCGCTTTTACGACTGTGTATAAGCTGCACAACACTAAAAAAGAGTGTGAACTTTCTCCTAAAATGAGATGTTAAAACACTAGAAGAGGAAGTATTCATATGCAATTTAAAACAGTAACTCTTTCTTTTCATTAAGTAATAGTAATATTCTTTTTAAAGTGTTTTTTATTAGTTAAAATATTAAAAATATGAAATGAATACTCTTATAATCTATAATTCTTAAAATAATTTAACTAATAAAAAATATATTAAAAGATCGTGCCAAAAATTAGGTTATTATTATTCTTCTTTAAGAAAAACAAACTGAATGACAATTTTGTCATTCTGCCAACTTTTATTGACAAATAAGAAGGATATATTTTAGTTTGCCAAAAACCAAGTTGTTTGCCTTGTCTCTAATATCCTTAGACAAAAGTAGCTCTACTTTATCTGATATATAGTTGATCTATCGCTTTGCAATGCTTTTTGGTTCATAATATAACTGCTTTAAAATCATTGCAGAAATTATATAAGTAAACATGGCTAATCGAAACATTTTGGTTTTATCACTTCAGACAATCCCTTCGCCTCAGTCATTGAATCACAGTGGGAAAAGGGTCAATCAGTAGGAATAAATGCAGTTGACAAATGGCAGAATGATAGACTGTTGCAGTTGAGGGTGGAGACTTTGGATCGATGATACATAATGTGCTTGCTTGATTGAAGTGACATGGGTGGTGAGGAAATGCTCATGGATGCTTTAATAGACATCTGAGTTCAGCCGTTTATAATTAATGTGTTCGCCAATCGCTGTTTACTTAGTATTCATCAAATACTTTTGATAGTTACTACAGTAGCGTGATTATGGAAAGTTGGGTGGTGTTTAACGTAAAGGATAAACATGGCTTACATAAAGAATAGTTACTATATATACTTTTGTGTTACTATAGAAGTGTGCACATAAAAGAATCATTTGTTGAAATATGGCTTAACGTAAGGGGTAAACATGTTCTGGAAACTTGAGTTGTGTTACAAAGATGAACAGAACAAGACAATATTTCAAGAGAGTACTAGTTGCATGATGTCAAGCCATAAATATATCAGAAGAACATTGCTGAAAAGGTAATACTTTGCGGCTGAAATAGGTGTTTGAAACAGGGAAATAGTTGATAGTATGTGCAATAATGTTGCATGTACAGCCATAATTTGCTGCTGTTAACTTCTCGTATATCAGTTAACAAAAGTACTGATAGTTACACATGTCCAATCAAGGCAAATTTCCATAATCTTCTTCTTTGTTCTAGGTTACTACAGTTTCGAGTCACGTCGAAGGACGTGCATTATATCAACTAGAAATGACATGCATTTTCATGAAGTGTACGACGTACTCCAATTTCCACAACCGACCATTCATAACATAACGTATGAAATAACAGTTAACGCTCTCAAATACTTCACTCTCACAAATTATATATATACACACAAAAATGTATTCCACTTAAAGTCCCCACATAACAAATTATTTGAGGTTATCTTAAATGGTTAAGGTACTAACTAGCTTTAAATTGAAAGACAAAAACAAAACCCAAAAAGCTAAAAGTTACTAAATTTAATCGTCAGCATATTTTTTTGTTTAGAAAATATTTAAATATGAAACTAAATAAAAATAAAACAACAATTAGAATATTTAGTGAAATATAGAAAATAAGAAAAGAGAGTAAAGAAGCTGGGGAATTAATTAAACGGTGAATGAGCATGAAACGGACTTGGTCTGATTTGTTGAGTCGAAGTGTTGTGTTGGGTCATTGCGGTCACGTGGGTCATGGGAAATTAGTATGAAATGAGGAAGACAGTAGCATGTAGTGTTAGTCTATCAAGCATCAACCAACCTTTGGGGCACAATTATTAGCAGAAGCAGTCCGAATCAAAAGAAAGAAGCCCCACTAAGACCCCTTTCGTTTCTCTTTTCAAAGATGGGGACTTTACGCCTAATCTATAGCCCAACTTCAATTTCAAGCCATGCAGTCTTCTTCTTCGGCCCACATTCAACTTCATCACCATCTCCCACATCTTGCCAATTTTGATTTCTTAACGTCTGACCCTATGATTACTACCAATGAAGAATTGATGTGCATTTTTGGATCATATATTCACATAAGCTGTGTATTTCCTTCACGTCAAAATTTTACTGAAATCTTCTCCCTCTTAATCCATACATTCAACAGTTTTACCATAAAATAATACTGAATGAAGTTGTTATTACTAATATCTGCTAGAGCTTGCTCTGATAGACAGATTGTTTCGGGCAAGGAACTTGCTTGTGAAAAGAGAAAAAAATAACCATACCGACACAGGGTATAAAAAATTATTCTAAAGAAGTGCACATGAAGACACTTGTTATTAATTTAAATTGAAATATTTTTAATGAACTTACTTTACTTTAATGTAAGAGTGAATAAATTATTACTAATGGGCTTTAGAGTCTTTTATTTAAGAAGAGGCTTAATTTACTTGAAACAATGCAGAGACACTAAATGGGATACAGAAAAGTCCAATCTCGGCTACTATTCGGCTTAGTGTCATTACTTGTTCAATGATCAATCTTATTTTTAATTTTTAAAGTATTTCCAGCAACGTGCTTTTAACACGTCCTTTGTTGTTATTGGATGAGGCCTGTCTAAATTTTACAAGTGACTAGCGTGGATCCACGTTTTATTTAGTACACCTTTTTTTCTTTTTTTTTTTTTTAGAGATATCAAGGAAGAATAATGGTTTGAGACGATTGCTTTTCCATTACTCTAAAGAGAGGGGAGCATATGGGATTTAAGGTTTATAGTAAAAACGGTGGAGTCAAACCAGCCTAACCCATTGTCTAAACCCCACCCTCACTTTGTTCTGTAAGGCTTCTCATTTATGAACTAAAATCCTATTCAGGTTGATAACTGGGCAGCATACGATGATACAGTGTTACTTTTCCTTTCAATATTTTATAGCTTGATCAAATGTCAAACACACATCTTTCATTCACCCAAGAATATTCATCTATTAATCAAATTTTGGTGCATTCTTTCAGTATGCATACATATCTGTCCATGTCTGGTAAAACAAAATTGCCTGATTGATGACATTATACTCACATGTTTATAGGAATACAAAATTATAAAATTCTAAATATCATGAATATCTATTGATCTAATTTCAAGATACCAAATTATCAATGGTATGAACTGAGGTGGAAAACTTGGCAAGTTGGCTTGAAGGACATCTTTGATGCAGCTTGCTCAAACTTCTTGGAGGCAGATTCATTTTCTTCTATGCTTCTATCAGTGAAAAATTGTTTCCACCAAGATGAAGACCGCATTTTAGCCTTGACAATGAAGCAGAATGTTTATAAATCAGAATAAGAAAATGGTCTTCCAAAAACAATATTACTACTATTAGTAAAGTGGTTCAAACTCAGGAAACATTTCTATTATTATTAACCTAATATTATGATACTGAGCTTTAGGCTAAAAGACAAAAACCACCATGAACGGACATTATTATACGGGTATTCAAGCAAGCTCAATCGGCATTAGTCAATAATAGTTTCAGATAATCGATGTCATTGCAAAATTGATACCAAAATTCAAAGATAAATGGTATTTAGCTCCTCTAAGGTTGCAAGTGTGTACTTAGAAAATGAAATCTAGTTATAATCATACATTAGAACATCAATAGTTAATATTGTGATCAATTCCAGACACAACGAAGTTGTTTAAATCTCAAAGGAATATCCTTCCATTTCATTTTAAAAGAACTAATTGAAAGATAAGTAACAAGAACCTTTAGAGAACCACATTATAAAACTAGTTGGTGTAATAGGAGAAAATGAACTGTACTCATAATCATATAGAACACCAATAGTTGATATAGTGATCAAACCCAGACACATAACAAATTATAGAGTTATTTAACATTGTGTTTGTGCCCGGGTGAGGATTGTTCACCCGGATGAAAAAGTGAGTGCTGCATGTGTTTAGATCCACTACTTTGCGATGATTTGAGGGTGCAGAAATGCGGAAGGAGGTGCTTGCAGTATCCTCAAGTGATTTGAATAAAGGAGCAAAAATACAGTTGGCAAAAGAGGACATTACCAAAATACCCTCTATCTTTTTTACCGTGCTGCACAAGTTTTGGCAGAGATTCTTGAATGCGTTGCATGCATGCAAGATTATGCAAGATTATTGAATTGGACAGAGGAATCATTTGACCCTGCGTTTGAATTTGCCATTAAAATTGAGTGATTGCATTAGGTTGGCTCACCTACACAAGTTTGTCCTATTTGTTGCTGGAGTTGTGGTGCTTTCATGAAGCTTGAGCTTCTTTTTCGTTGAGGTTGTGGTCTTTGAAGTGTGTGGAAGTAGATGTTGTGAAGCAAAATAGTTAAAATTGAGATTTTAATCGTAAGATCGTAAGATTTAGGATAGATCGTAAGATTTAGGATCGTACATACTACCTAAGATTGAAATCCCACGCTAATCATGGCACAGCAAAATCATGGGATCAATTCAGATCATAAAAACATGTAGATCACGATTTATTTAAGATTGTTGGTTGCTCCAACTAACCAACTAAATGTTCATCTTCTTGGATAAAAGAATTCAGTTCAAATAAAACAACCCTAATTGAACATTAATGGAATTAAAATTTTACCTTACTATGAGTGTTGACAGCGGCAACACCACCCACTCGAAATTAATGCAATTAAATTTCACTATGTTTTCAACCCTGCAGTTTACTTCCTCATCCTCATCTGTGAATTGGATTTTAATTAAAATAAATTTCAAATCTAATTAAAAATTAATCTTGGGTGAATGAGTTTTAATTAAAATAAAACTCAAGGCACTTCTAACGTCCATCTCTTCCTCTTCCTACGATTTATATAAAAAGTAAAATCTACTATCCCTATTAGGATCCCATGATTTATCATTTTGTGAATCCTTCTCGATCCTAAACATAATCTCGATTCTAACTAGTAACTACCTCGTTGTGAATCCATCCATAGTGGTGCACGGTGGCGGCAAGGTCCAACTAAGGTTCCTCAAGGCTGCATCAGGTGGAATAAATATTCATGAGACGATCAAAGCAAAACGATTATATAGAAAGGATAACCAATTATCCAGCTTGATATAATTGATAATATGTTATTTGAATTTGGATAGTCGATTATCCACTTCATATAATATATTATCTCTTATTTTAATACACATAATCAATTATCCTAACTTCATAATCGATTATTGGGTTGTGTTTTCTTCATATAGCTCAACTGTTTTCACTGGTTGGAGCTGGTTTAAAAGCATGATATGTTATTGTTAAAAACTTTCATTGTGTAATCCGTTATGCACTGATTTTTGCAATTAAGGGTTTGGTTTATTTTATTTTATTTGGGTGGTTTGTGATTTGTCTTTGCATTGTTATTGTGCTCATAGTTTTTGTGTTGTATGAAACGCGGTTTTAACAATTTACATGGTACAATATCACTTCTACGTTAATTGCAAGGAGGTCAAGTGAGTTTGAGGTTGAAAAGCTTAAGTTCAGTCTTCAAGTTTGGGCAACTGCTGTGGTTAGTTTGTGTGACAGGTTTTTCATTATAGCACGGTGTTAGACGATTTTCAAGGGAACTATTGTAGACAGTCTACTACAGAGACCATCTACTGAAGGTTTAGAAGCTCTAGTGCCTAATGCTAGAGTAGACAGTCTCTGCTAGAGCGTCTAAACCTTTAGTAAATGGTATTCTTGGTTCAGGTTCAGGTTCACGTTTACACGAGCCTATCACCGCCCCTCAACTCTTGCAACATCCAACTTCAACCAAAGTGAACTTTGAAGGAAAGAATAAAATACCCCCATTTACTTTGGTTGGAGAAAGTTGAAACCTTTTCACAGGCTCCAGTAGTAGCTTTGCCTTGTTTTATTTTGTCAGCAACGACCCTGGTTGTGTTTTTCAAAGATCTGATCTAGGTTGTGAATATTTCAATGTGAGAGTTAAGGTTTTGTAGTCAGGGTGTTGTTGTTTTTGGTGCATAGTGAGAGAAAAAATAAAGGTAGGAATTTTGAAGGGGTGGTACTACGTAATATAAGATGCATTAGAAATTGTGACCCTTAGACGCTTCTTTTCAACATTAGACGCTAAATCTACTCCCTGTACACCATGCTCCACAGCCCTCTCATCCCTTTGACTAATCCATAGTGAACACTGCGATGTCACTGTCACCAACTACACCACTCATTCACAATTGAAAGACATGGTGAAAAACTCGTACCAATTGATAAAAGTCTAAGGAGAACTGCAACACAAGCTAGTTGTTATAGTTAGAGTCCAAGGCCATCTAAACCCCACACCAAAATTTCTAATTCCAATGAGGGACTCAAGTCCCATTGCTTGTAATTGGATATTAACATCCACCGGGCTCCCTAGCCTTTGACTGGTCCAACCTAATATTGCAATGTGTCACCACCTACAATACTCGTTTGCATCACAGAAAATTGGTGAAAACTGTGATACCAATTGATTTGAACCGTAATAAAACCATACCACAAATGCTAGTTGTTATCATAGTTGGAGAGTCCAAGACCGTATAAAAAACACACCAAAGCCAAAAAGAGTTATCAAAACCACAATTTAAATTGTAGGATCATACAATCCTGAGTTGGAGTGTCTCTAGCATGCTAAATTGTGCATGCGATAGTCACTGAGCAGGAATAAAGTGGGATTATGAACTTCATCCTGAATTCATGGGATTGTTGATCCCCACTGTTTGACCCAGTTTTAAAAATCCCTATATCTTTGTTCGGGACGCAAGCTTGGATTCTCTTGTTCTCACTTCATCTGCAACCAACAATCCTAAAATTTCTCTTTGGTGTTGCACCTGCAACCACCTCACCACCTTTAGCCATTGCTATCACCCAGATACAAAGTGCAAACTTAAACACAGCTTCTGTACTCAGTTTCTTCTCTGCCTTCAATCACTCTCAATCTGTACTTTCTATCACTCTCAGTCTCTGCTAAATTGGATTGGTCAATCATTTGGATATTATTGAATTAATTATGGTAATGACAATATTCTACCTAGGATCAGGAGGGAAGGAGAAAACTTGTAATTCGGAAATCATAGCTTGCATAGTAAAATTCTACATACCTAATGCAAAACTATACATTTATATATGCATGATATGCATAGAAGAAAACAACTTCCAAATCACACCATTTGATGAAATCCCATACTTCTAATATGAGAGTTTAACCTCATACCTTGCAATTAGATCCTAACAATAATATTAGTAGGTCACTAGTGGTTAGACAAATAATATTTCCATCCTTGACTGCCAAGCTCTAATGTAATTTTTATTATCTTATGATCAATGTTCTTGAGATAATTTGGAAAAGGAATTCAACATCAGCTTATATCAGAACAATTTCTTGTTAAAAGAATAAAAAGATAATTTGTTGAAGCATAACTTCGGTAGATAAAATAGTATTAGTGAAGATGCAACACTAAACAACATAACTAATAAAAAATGGACAAGAAGACATCGAATTTTAATCAAAGAAATGCAATTTAGAACATTTGAAAGAAGCAATACTAGTCCAATCAATAGAAAAGAGTATTAGAAAGGCATTAGACAGCTGGAGAATGCGACTCACTGGGCGGCCAAATTTGGACAATTGTGCTATTTTAGCTCTGCGTTGACCTGGGTAACCTGAAAAGACAGCAAAGTACCAAACTTAAGAAAGGTCAAGTACAGAAATAGCATGATAAAGAAAAATATTATTCAAGAGTCTATATGGAAATAGGTAAAAAATTGGTAAAGGTTTCATACAATTTTACATAAACTAATCCCTGAATATGCAATCCCTGTTTTTAAAAGGTACCAACTCCACATAAAGTTAAAATCATTGAAAGACATAGCAGATCCAAAATGCAGAAACAATTATACTCTTCAATGGAAATTTAATTAGTTGGAAAAAGCTGCACCCATTGTTTAAGTGCATTTATTCCAAAATGAAGTACCTGTGAAAATAATAATGCCATCAGCAGATACCCTTGCTAGCTCAGGAAGAGTTTTGTTCATATACTTTGGAGACAGGTAATCCAAAGCATCTGACACTATAACATGAGAAAAAGACTTTGCCCTATATGGTAAAGGGAATTTTATATCTGCAACACGTACAATGCCTTTCTGCACCAGAGCCTTGCAGTGCCCATCAACATCCTCAATGTCATATGGCTCCACACCCCATGCTTCAGTTTCCCCTTCACTTAACAATTTGGAGACCACTGAACAACTCTCGGGGCCTACATGTAAAACAGTTTTCATGCTGCCACCATATGCATTCTTCAGAACAGGAATTGCACTTGGAACTTCCAAAGTGCATGAAAAATCACCTGCAACAGAAAACAATGCCTAAATTTATTTATAACAGAAGTTTAAGGAATGTCTTCCCAAATACAATGCATGTAATTGAACAACATCATTTTGATGAATCAAACCACAGTTTGTCCTGTTTTGACCAGGATTGATCAACAAATTTAATAGGTGAGGTATGAAGAAAGTATAAGCTTGTTCATTCTATTACACAGCATCACAGAGCAAATATACAAGGCAGATTTTTCTTATGGATTTACTAGTTCGAAAAAAAAGGGAAAGGAAAAACCAGAAAGGCAAAGACGAGATGTCAGCATTTGAAAGTTATAAAACTTAAAGGCATCTTACTACATGGTTTAGGGTCCTGAAATTTTTCGATTTGCAAGACAATCAGGCATATTGCAAATTAAAAGGAAATTATATGTTAAAATTTTATAAGATAGAGATTTATTTTTCTAAATCTAGTAAACCTCTTGTCATCATCCGTGCTCATGCTAATGTATCTTTCCTGTACAAACTTTGCCAACTGACAAGGTAGAAATAGAGAGAACCCCTTAAACCTTTTTCAGTCAACCCAGCTACAGCTGCATCAGCAGTTGTAAGGGATTGCACTACAACAGATTGTGGTAGTAGCTTTCCTTGTTGTCTTAATAATTTGCTCTGTATGGGGAATAAAAATGAACATTTTGGAAGAGGGTGCTAATAACAAACCAGGGGGTGCCTTTTATAGCATAACCAATGTCTAATTCATATGATCAGATAATCAGAAGACTACAATCTACACTGATTGCCGTTCAAAAAAAAAAAAATAAAAAAATCTACACTGATTATATAAAACCCAACATACGGTCAAGTTCCTCCCTATGTAAATTGGTGCTAAATATTGATGGACAAACAAAGAAATGGCACTAAAAATGATAAAGGTTTCTATAGTGAACAAGATGATAAGCTGCTCTAGCAATCAGAGCCCTCATAGAATTCGTAACTTCATATCCTGAAACTTTTCATGTTCCTTTGTGCATCCAGAATTAGCAACAAACTTGTTAAAATATGGCTAATAACCGTATTATTTGCAATTGGCTATAATGATTTCCCAATGCATGGAACTAGCTCCAATTTTTATTAGCATTGCTTCTGGCGTAACTTTCCGTAGCAAAAAATGCTACTGCTTTTTATCAAGCCTTATGGCTTCTAAAATCAAAAACAGCAATAAGCAACTAATAATTTTATACAAAGCAATCCCAATAACATTCTGAAGGCTTAGTGATATACTCACCTTCAATCCTGCTTACCACGTTCTTTCTTCCTCCGAATACACCTGTCCACTTGAAAGTGTAAGATCAAACCAGTGCATAAAAACAAGTACAGTAAGTTACTTACATTTAGGCTAGTTTAGTATATCCATAAAAATGGGGTCTAAAATGCGTTTAATTAGAATACACTAATAGTATAAAGGGCCTTTTTTACCCTGTCATCCAATAACAAATTGGCATGTTGACTTTTGTGCTACTAAAGTCAAAACTAGAAAGATTCCTAACTAATCGAGAGTGCAAAATCTTAAAGCTGATGATGTATCAAAATTAAACTAAAAAGTAATCGAGAGATAATTTTCTCCGTGATTTCACATAAGAACTCCCCATCAATTGATTTGTCACCCCACCATTACGAATATAGAAACTAGCCATTAAAGACAAAGAAACCGTAACATTAACAAAAACAGGCCATAGAAGCTTGTTACCTGACCCACCAAAAGCATAAATTACGAGAAAGATAGCGCCCTGAGATTTTCAATAAAAAATAAAAATTATTAACCTCATAAATTTATTACCACAACAGGATCAGCCCAATTCCCATGGGTGGATCCCATTCGTCAAACAGCAGCGAAATGAAGAAAAAGGGTGAGAAATTACCAAGAGGATAAGAGATATGGACAGTAGCGGGGAAGTTTTGGATTTGGAGTTGAAGACTCCAGAAAGGGGAAAACATCCATCACCACGTCTGGTTGGTAGTCTCTTTGTCATTACTTCTTATTGTGCCTGCAAAACAAAGATCACCATTATTGGGAACAGAATGAAATTGAAGAAACAAATTAGCAGTGATGAAAATGGAAATGAAAGGTGAAGCACCTTATTTTAATAGATGGCATTCATAACTTCATTGAAGAATGAAGGAAGTTGAGAGATCTGAATCTAAATATACGAGAAAATAAAATAAGAGAGAGAAGAGAAGCATAGCAATTGCATTTGCATAACGTTACAGCACTAACAAAACAGATCTGGCCGGCAAACCGCACTACTCTCATTTTCATTCTATTCTACAACGCGGCATTACGATAAAAAGTTTTAGTTTTATTAAAAGCAAAAATCACTCAAGCTTTTTTAATTTTTAATTCATCTTCAAACTTTACATCATCTGAAAAAAAGTATATTTTAGTTTAATTGATCCTTAAATTTTATTCATTTTATAAATAAACGTCTAAAATTTTAAATTTATTTTACTTATTTCTTAGATTTACCAATCGTTTGTATATTATTTTTCTCAAAGATGTTTGAGTTAAATCATTTATATTAAATGTTAAAAAAATATTTTTTATTAAAAAATCATTTTTGTAAATTACATGAGAATTTATAATTAAAAAAATCATTCAAAAAGGTCAAGTTAATTTTACAAATAATTTTCAATTGATTAAATTTTAAATTGTTTATGTAAAAATTTGTAGTTTTGTAAAACTCTAGTACAGATTATCATGGAGGAACAATGTTAATTACGAACAATAATACAAGTCTTTTAATTTTGATGTTTAAAAAACTTGTGTTATTTTGATTCTTTTATTTGTTTCTAGGTATAAGTGTTTGTGAATTACAATCAAAACTCTTAAAATGTTTTTGAAATTCGTTTTAAGTTAGCACAAACAAAATAATCAATTGTATTGAAGTATAATTGGCTATATTGTGAATGTTTATTAAAAAAATTACATAGTATCACGGATAATTGATTATCGTTACATTTAATTCGCATGTTAAATAAGATAATTAATTATTTTAAAAGTATATCCAAAAAATTCTCTAAAAATTATTTAATTGAAGAATTTAATTTAAACTAGAGTTGGTAGATTGAAGATATCTTTTTATACGTTTGTTAAAAAAAAATTCTTAATAACTCTCTAAAAGTTGAATTACAATAGAGATGATATCTTTTCAAACCTGTTATTTTTTTACATTTTTGCAAAACTTAGGTTTTGGTGTTATGATGTAATAGATTTTTATATTATTGTTGTTCTTGATAGGTTTTGAAAAGTCTTCATTCGTAGTCATATTATATATTGTAAGTGTGTAAGTAACAATTTAACTCATGTTGGGTTAGATTGAGAGTAGATGTAAATTTGAGTATAATTATACTAATATAAAAATTCTTGCTTTTTTTTCTTTATCTTTCACCTTTACTCGATTATATTTTTTATTTAATTCTTTATTAAAACAATATTGTTTAAGTAATTCAAGAAAAAATTAAAATTGAAAAATTTAATTTAAGCATGCCAATTCACCATCGGTAATGTACATCAAGAAAGTTGATTTGGTTTGTTGATTATGAATAATCTATTTTTTCAAAGCTAATTTAATAAGTTTTAAGAGGGAAATTTATAATTTAAATATCTAAATTAATAGAAGTATCATTAATATTTAATTCAAAGTTTTACTTTAAACCATCAAATTTAATTTTACTTAGATAAATAAATTTATTCACATTACAACTTTTTTATACTGTGATTCAGCTTAAATTTTTTTTTCTGAAAACAATAATAATTATCTTTTTCATATATATATATATATATATATATATATATATATATATATATATATATATATATATATATATATATATATATACACTTATCAACTTTTATAATGATTAGTTAAAATTTTATTAAAATCCTTTCTAATTAGTTGATGATGGAAAAAATACTTTTATCATATGGTTAATATGTGAAAATTAAAATCTTTAATGTTTCTATAAACAAGCATGTGCTATATTAATGATGGAAAGACCAAATAATTAAAAGATATGGCTCAATGACAGACCTTTTCTTCCCAGTTAATACATTGCAATGTTTTGGTAACTATCGTGTAACAATGGTACCAATATTTATCTATTACAAACTATACTTGAGAGTTGTGCTTGTATAAAAGGGAAACATAGAGAGTTTGGGAGATGATTGTATTGCATTTTATTGGGAAAGAGAAAGAATAATGTCTGACATAAACATAAATGACATAAATATAAACTTTACTAGCAAAAAATAATAATTAATAATAATGGAAGAAAATTTATCCTTCCAATTCGCCATGATGCTCACAAGGAAGAATAAAGTGAGAGGAGTCTACAGAAGGAAGTGATAGTGAAAATTTATCCCTTTCGGAAAAAAATTTAGAAGATTCTTGAAGAAGAGATATAAAGACAAACATTCATTCCATAAGAAGTACAATAGTAAAAATTTAATTATTCTTCATACGTGGTAAACATAAACATATGAAAATGGAATGTCCATATAATAAAAAATGGAAGACAAGAAAATCAAGAAGCATGGAGAACTATAAAAAGAAACATATATTGCTTGAAATTATAATAATATTTCCTCTTTAAATTAGACCTAAAAACAAATTTGTTTTCGTCTGAAGACTCAATTTAGACCAAACAATATAAGTGATTATAATTTTGAGAGATTCAATCAAAGTACAATGAACTTTTACATACATTTAGTTAGTTTCTTAATGAAATAAAGAAGCTAATATTTTACGAAAAAATAGTAAGTTACAAAAGCAATTACATAGTTTGAATTTGATTATGAAGTTTTGAAAATTATTTCCAATAATTCCTTGTGCAGTGGAACTTCTTCAAAAGTATTGTTTCTTGTTATGAAAATTATAAAAATTTGGAATAAAAAAATACATTATTTTCTTTACTTGAAAATTTTACTGTGGTAAAAAATAATTTTAATATATTTAACTAAAAAAATGTGTTATGGATAAGATTAAGTTTGGATACACATTTTCAAAAGAAAGAAAAACTTTACAAAAATTGATTTAATTTTCGAAAATCTTCAACACTTCATTTTTCATATGTTTTTCATTGTTTGAATGGTGGACAAACTTTTGATTCAACATCACTTTTGTTCTTGATATATGTTCATATAAACTCTTAGATTGCTCTCCTTAATAATATATGCCTTTTAAGATTGATAAATAATTTTTCCATTTAAATATTTATTTAATATATTATGTTGGAATTGGGAAATTTATTAATTAAATCTTTTAATTTTAAGAAAATATGAATTTATCTGGATTTGGATATTATTTTCTCACACTATTTGTTTTCTTATTTTACTCAAACTTAGAAAAAAAATCTACTTTTAAAGTAAAATATAACACAAAACAAATAATAATGATTTAAAATAAGAGTTATGAAGCTAAGTAATGTGGTGTAGTGTCGTTATGAAACACAAATAAACAAAGTAGACGTTGGATATTGAGAGCATAGCTCATATGTTGTTGCATGAAGACAGATTAAGGTTTGGAGACACTTTTGCATGCATGTATATTTGTTGTCTCCTAGCATCCTAACCTAGTAAAGCACTAGACTCATCTGGTTGTGAACAAACATGACATTTTCTGTTGGAAAAAAGTTTTGCACCATTTGTTTGTGTTTGTCAAAATTTTAGCATATTATCAAGACAAGTTTGTAGTTTCACGATGCAATGCTCCTCCTACGATCGAGATCCTCATTGGCTTTTATGGTGCCACATACTTCAAAATAAAATACTGTATAGTATGTAGCATTAATTATGTACGAAACAGTCTTTTGGTATATTTACATTACATGACAACGATACAAATACAGTGCCTAATGGAAAATGTAGCAGCAACAAAAGCTTTAATCGCATTTTCTGTTTTAACATAACTACTACATACTAATAGAAGAAAGACTTTGGACCATGTGTCATGTATTCTGAGTTCCCAACTCTTCCTTTTTATGGTTTATGTTGGTGAGTGAGAGTATGATTCGTCACTAAAAATAATGTATTTTAAAATTTGAAAATGATAAATAAAAAGGAATATTTTTTTCTGAAAAACTGAATCTAAAAATTCCTTTCTCTTTTATTTTTTTAAGAAATATTTAATTTAATTTAATTATAGTGTTTTTAGTAAAACAAAAAACAAAACAAAAAAACACACATAAAAAGTACGATAGTCTTTGTTTTAAAAACTAATAAAGCATTCTACTTAATAAGGATTAGCAACATCATTAATCTTTCACCATTCCTTTATAAAAAATTGTTGTATTAAATTTTAAGAAGATAAGTTAATATTCTAAACACATTTAAATATTAAAAGTGATGATTATACATAGTCGTAGTAAAATAAATAAATAAATAAATATAACATTTTATATTTATCAATTACTTAGTTAATTTTATTAAATATCAATATTAGCAGTCAAATTTACAAGTATTATGAAAATATAGAATTGAAAAAAAAATATAAGAATGAAAATATTCTTTTTATGTTTTTTATTGATAGTAAAAACAAATGACTGAATATAAATAACTAATGTATCTTTTTTATATATAGCTAAAGAGATAAAAAAAATAAAAATATTATAATCTGATTTTGTCATAAAAAACTAAATAAATAAAATTGATGATAATTTGATTGTGTCATAAAGATAAAATCACAAAATTCATATTAATTTTCTTTTAAAAGTGAGGTATATCTCTTTTGGAAACAAGATTTTAGTTTTTTTTTTCAAACTCATTGGATTTGAATTTATGAATTTTTAAACTAATTAGTTTTATCACACACATTAATTATATTTAAAACAGGTGTAGAAAGCATGTTTATAATATTTATAATATACACAACATGTATCATATAATATGATCGTGAATTATTGTCTCAAATTGTGTTTGAACAAGAATGATACAATTTTTTAAAATCTTAACAACTTTAAATTTTTGTTTTCAAAATAAAATTTATGTGTACCTTGAATAATTATCAACTATGGTCAAAAAATATTTATAACCATGAATTGATGGTATTGAATATATTTTCTTAGATCAATATGAATCAAATCAAAACACATTTCAGATTTAGATGTATTAAGAGGAAATAAAAGTCTTTTTAGCTTTATAAAATGACAAGCATCACACAAATAAAAAGTTTGTTATATTTAATGAAAATAAATTTATTCTTGATAACCTCAATACATTTATTTGAAACATGTCCTAATAGAAAATGTCAAAGAGTTTCGAGATCATAGAACAATGAAATTGATAATATTGGTGACATGTGTAGACTTGATAGGTTTGATTTGAATTTTTTGATAGGAAATGACCCTTAGTATATAAAGTCTATCTTGCATCTCAACCGAGCCAATCATTTTCAAGGAATTCTAACCATTAGAGTACAAAATAATCATACAATGTAAATTATCAATCAAATTTGCAATTGGAAGAAGATTGAAAGTAAAGTTAAGAATATACCAAACATTATCTATCTTGATTGATAAAAACATTTCTAGAATAATTTGCAATGACTTGATTTTCATTTGATAAATTGACAAAGATATGATTAATTTGATATATGAAGTGGGATGAGTCAAGGATGAACAAATGTAATTAGTAACACCACTATCAAGAATTGAAGAACTAAAGGAAGAAAAACATATATTACCAGTGTGTTGTCATTTTAGAAGGAATAACATAGACTTTATTATAAACATTTCCATTGGATTTAGATTGTTGTAAGAGAGTTAACAATGTTTGATATTGTTCAGGAGTAAAACCAATTTGTTGAAACTCTACTTCTGACTTTGAACCTTCATGATTCTGTTTATCATTAGTAGAATATGCATTATGAAAAACTACATTAGCATGATTCTGATTTTTAAACTTGAAATGAGATGGAAAACCATGCTTTCTATAGCATGTATCAATGGTATGCCCTGTCTTTCCACAATGACTACAAACTTTAAATTATTTCCTCTTCCATGCCTTCCTCTTCCATAATTAGAACCTCTTCCATAGGTTGCAACACTGTTTTTATAACCTCCTTCGCTAGTAGCAATCATAGCATTGTACTGATTACCAAAAAATTGTCTCTCTTGTTGTGTAACGAGAGAGTAAACTTTATTCAAGGACGACAAGGGATCCATCAATAGAATTTGAGTTCTCACAGTCAAATAATTGTCATTTAGCCCCATTAGAAATTTAATAATCTGGTCTTGTGTTTTATATTTAGAAACATTCACAAGAGCATTACATGTGCATTTAGAGACACATGAACGATCAGGTAGGGGACGAAAAAGATTAAGTTCATCTCAAAGAATTTTGAGTTCAGTGAAATAGTCTGTATAAGTCAACTCGCCTTACTTTAAAGAAGAAATAATCTCCTGAAGTTCAACAATACGAATACGAATCATATCTCCTTGTAAGAATCTTTATGAGAAAGGTGAAAATATTCTCTCTACTTATTAAAAGCAAAAACAAATGGCTAAATACCAATTCTAGGTATAACTAAAGAAAGAGAAAATAAATAAAAATATTACAATATGATTCTGTCATAAAAAAACAAAATTGATGATACAAAATAATAAAATTGATATTAGTTTCCTTCTAAAGTCTATTATATATATCCTTTAAAAATAAGATTTTAGTTTTTTTGTCTTTTGAAACTCATGAATTTGAATTTATAATTTTTTAGTATAATTAGTTTATCACACACGCATTATTCATTATATTAATAGGAATATCATTTAATTCATTTATTTCATAAAATAATAATACCAAAAACTTACATAAATACAAAAAATGATAACAACGATCTTGGAAAACTAGAAATAAAAAATGCTGATAATGAGGCTTGATGAAAATAGGACAAAAATCTAAATAGCTTATGAACTGAAACTTATTGAACTTGGAGTCTCATTTTCCCATTCATTCTCTATTGTAACAATCAAAGGGAAGTCTCTCTTGCTCACAACTCTGTCCCAAAACACTCGCACCAATCATATGGAAATTAACTTATTATTTGCCAAAGAAGATTTCTTTTAGAGACAAAGTCAAGATGATTGAGACTTGTTCTTAGTCTCACGAACCTTGAGTTTGTATGGTGCGTGATTATCCCACCAGAAAAGAAGTTATTCAATTGTTTAATAGGCAGTTAGTTTACGAACTGTCACTTTGGCATAATTATTGTCTAAGACTGCAATCAAAATTAATTTATTCCATAAAATAATAATACCAAAAGGCTCAATACAAAAAAAAAATTAATAACAAGAGATGAAAAACCAATAAATAGAAAATGTTAGAGAGAATGAGGCTTGCAATGAGAAGAGGACAGAAAATGTAATCGGTTAACGAAGAAAACATTACCTTCACTTCCAACCTTAATATAAAAAATACATTAGAAGACCCAATATAACCCATAATACCTTCACATAAGAAATTAAACACAAAACTAGAAAAAAGTAACAACAACAACACAAAATTAAATCAAAAGACTAAACAAGAGTGATAAGAAAACAAAGAACAACGGGCATAATATAAAATTAAAAATGGCAAAAGAATTAATTTATTTCATACAATAACAATATCAAGAGACGCAAAAAAGACTACCAGTAGTTCTGAAAAACAGATATAAAAAAGGAACAAAAAGAACAAGAAAACGAAAAAGAAAACAAATGAAAAAAAGGAGAAAGCAAGTAGACAATACCAATTTTGCAATTCTTAATAGGAAAAGAGAGAAAAAAAAAACACACATTTACAATTACAAGGACAAATAATATATAACATATTATATAAAGTGCAAATCAAATAGGTATAAATACTGCCGATTAAGAAAAAGATATAAATACAAAAGAATTAGGTATATAGTTGATTGGTTATGAAAAATAATAAATTTTAAAAAAAGAAGAATAAAAATAATGAAAGGAAAAAAGAAAATTTAGAAAAAAGACTTAGAAGGAGAAAAAAAGGCATACTAAAATAAATAAATAAAAACTAAAAGGCCTGGAAACTAAGAAGGGTACGACTGCATCTCTATACATTCTTCATACACCTCTTCATTGATACAGCAAATTAACTATTATATCCTTAATAAAAAAATTAAATAAATTATATATCTTTTAAATCTTTTTATTTTAGATTGTATAATTTTGTATATAACTTTTCTTTTATATTTATATTTCGAATTATATAAACTAATATAAAAAATATATTCTAAATTGTATAATTCGATATAAAAAATATATTTTAAATTATATAATTTGGTATATAAAAGTTGTATCAAAATGTAAAAAAAATTATATATCAAATTATACAATTCGGTATAAAAGGAAATTATATATTAAATTATATAATCAGATATAAATCAAAATTATATACCAAATTATATAATCTGATATATAAAGATAAAGGTATTTCCAATATTTTGAAAAAATATATAAAGATAAAGATATTATTGAAAAAATATGGAAGTCCATGATAAAGTAATGGAGGTGTAGGAAGAAGCTGTCTAAGAATTGAGTACATTTAATAGCGTTTTTACTATTGCACAAATACAAGAAATTGTATTTCAAATTACACGGTCCGAAAGACAAATTTTAAAAAGATAGGCTGGTAATTTTAGAATTATGACGGTGCAGAAAGAAAAAGCATGGAGGTGCAGGATGAAGCGATTTAGCAAAAAACTGAGGTGCTAATAATAACGGCCTATGTTAATATACCGGGTTTTAGCCTAAGCCCAGCCTAGTAAGATTGGGCTAAGATTGTGTTTCAGTGGATCTCAGCTCTTGGGAAGTAGTGAATCGTTCAACAAAATAAAAATAGGGAGTCCATTATGTAGAGTAGGCCCAATCAACTATCAATTCACAACAGAAAGATCTTTTACCATACGCCAGTGGTGAGGATTTTGACAAGCTTTCATGAAGTGAGAGATAATTTTTAGCCATCATTATATAAAAAAAAAATATGATAAAAAATTTAATAAAATAAAAGTGAATTCGATGGGATTATAGTGAATCTAAAAAAATTAAGCAATAGATCACATTTTCATGCTGCAAAAGAAACGAAAAAGAAAATAGTTTGACAGAAATAGAGCCATCTAGTTGGAGTACATAAGTGCATGACACACTCATCATCAAATGCATTTATAGGTAGCGTTTGAGATTTTATTATAGTTAAAAACAGAATAGTTAATTTTTATTTTTTTTGCGTCTTTAAGCAAAAATCATTATGAGTGTTTTTCAGTCACTATCTTTAATTAATAGCTGTAAAAGCAGAATAAAAGCACCATTGGTGATTAAAGTGGTTGTTAATACAGAAGTATACGGACTATCCAACTCAAAAAGGCCCAAATTGTCTTTGTAATTAATTATTGAAATCTTGGACATCATCATATTAGATGGAAGAAAATCAAAATTATTAATGCCGGTGTTAGTGGTTCGGAGGTTCATCTGCCAGTGTGCTACCATAAACAACCAATACTAACCTGTCTTCATTGATGATAAATGTTTTGTAAGAATAAAAACAATATTAAAATATATTTTGTTTTTTAGGTTATATTAATTATAATTTTTTATTTTCACTTCAAACTTTACAATATATATATGCTGTTTTTTAAATTTAAGATACTAATAATTTTCATTTTAAATTGCACTTACGGTCATGTTAAGTGACACTCGCTTCTAGTTTTAGAATAGACCTACATTCTCTATACTTTTTAAGAAAATGACACTCATGTTCTAGTTTTTTAGTTTTTATACAGAGTTTCATTTTCTTTGTATTTTTAATAATGTCACTCATATTTCTTATATTTTAATAAAATAATACCCATCTCTCTTATTTTATATAAAATAGAATGAATTACATCAACACCTTCTCATGTTTTCTCAATAATCTTTATACCTAATTTAAAAAAAAAATATATACACAAATCTCCTTTTGTTTTAAAAATATTACATTGTCACTCATTTTGTTACATTTGAGAAAAATTACAAATGCATTCTCTTATGTTAAAAACATTACACATATATTTGTTATCTTACAAGTTTTAGCTAGTTGTTCATCTAATTTTAGAAAACACATATAATCTAATTTTTCAGCTTTCAACTATCTTTTCAGCTACTTTTACCAAATGTAACTTATAATTATGTTATTCAACAAGTTTTCTCACTTGTACTCTCTATTATATAGATCATTGTCCTCAGGTGTGAACATCGCTTAAGTGGAATTTAGGAAAGATGGGAACAATTTTCATGCAATTAAATAATTTAATTTTTATTTATAATTATTTATTTATTTATAAAAAGTATTTAAATTTAATTTTAATAACGATTTCATTTTATTTTTAGTGAATATGTTCTTATTACTAAAATAAAAGAGATGAATAACATTTCATTGAAAACATAAAGGAGTATCATGTACTTAAAAAACATAAGAGAATGTTTATTTTAACACTAGAGAATGTGAGAATGTTTTTTGTTGAAAACATAATATATGTTATGTCTATTTTAAAACTATAGATATGTTAGAGTAATTTAACATAAGCTCATGAGAGGTGAATCAAGTTTAATATTCTTACTTTTTTTTAATTTAGTTTTTAGTTAATTTGTTAGGAAAAAATAAAATAGAAATTTCATAACTAATTTATTACGTTGAACAATATTTATTGTAATTTTTTTATTTCCATATAAAAAACTTTAAAAATAAACAATAAAAAGAATACAGGAAGTATTATTTTTAGATTTCAATGTAATATTAACTCTAAGGCTAGTTTTGTATAATTGTTACTCTGTTCTATTTATCCATCATTACTTCTTTGGTATGCATAAAAACTTTAAATGACTCTTGTCATGAAAGTCAAAGAGTTTTTAGAAAAATACTGACTAGTGTCCTTTATGACTGATTAATTATAAGTGAAACGTTTTATGTAAAAGCATCAAAATATGTTTTTCTATAATTTTTTTAATGTACTCTTACATAGTTTTCAATAAAAACTCTCTTTTCAACATGACCCTATATTTTTATTGTGATGCTAATTAATTTCCAACGTTATTCCCGATTGAGTCATGATTTTCAGTTCTGATCTGCAATGTGAAGCACCAACAATTCACCAACTTTATATAACCCATTTCTTATTGTTACTATTTTCTACTGGATAATTGAGGACACATGCATACCAACAACAATGAAGAGGAAACGAGTTATTGTATTAGCTGAGCTTTCTATTATACTTTATCCTTTGTTGGAGGATCAAGAAAGTGAATGGAAATTTCAATCCATTTACATGAACTGAAGTGATGTATGGACAAAATTTTGAAATGATAAGAGCAATACATGCATTTGTACGTACTCCTTTTGTCGCTTCTTCATGCCAGAAATTATGTGTTGCAATTTCAACGTCCTGATAATAACCACAGACTTATATATTTCCATATCTCTTAATTTTGACTTGTTTATATTATTATTGCTTAGGACATGTGTTGACTATAATGTTAACCCTTTCCCTGTGATGCTAGGCTTAAGGATTAAGGCAAAGAGACAAACAAATCGATGACTAATTAAAATTGCTGACATTACAGCTATACACAACAAGCATAAAAGTTAAAAGTGTCTTTAATTTCCAAGGATATCAAATCTGGTGATTTAATTATCAGCACGAAAATGAAGACACGGTAGAGGTGAAAGTGGAATTAAGTTACTGGAATAGATTATCTTGGACATGACATAAGGAACTTTTCCAAACTCTGTCTTCATCACGAAGCCGTACACTTTGCTAATGCCTCCATATTCTTCTGCATGGTTGATCTTTATTGACTTCATAATGGTCACTCTCTTGATTCTGTCCACGTTGATTTTGCCGTCGGCATGCTTCTCTTTTACGTGTTTGTTTCCTCTGCTTTTTGCCTAGTAAGGGTATTTGGCTACCATTTGCTAACTTTATCTTTTCAAATTTGGGAGGCCACGCCCACTTAATTAAAGGCAAAAGGAAAAAACAAAAGGGTCCTTCAATCACAGTGGATATACTATTTTTTCACCAGAAGGTGGTGGTGGTGGTGGTGTAGTCTTCACATTAAATATTCACACAGTATATTAATACGCGTGAACATTTGGATAATTTCGATTTCCTTGTCACACCATTAATAATTTTTCAGTAACATACACATTGTACAATCTTTTCAGAATAAACGTACGTGTGATGGTATATTGAAGGCGTGGATACGTATGCAGAATATACTGCTGAGAAGAGAACAGAAAATAACTGTTATATATGCATAATTGTCTTGACCAAGGCTTTTGGCCTCACAATCACTGGCATGATAGCTTAGGATGATTATTTCCCACGAGGGGATGACGAAATACTCATCATGCTAGAGATCTATGCAAGTTGTTGCTGCATTTTTCCTACCATTTTAAATTATCAGTCACTTTTATTTCAGTTTTTGTCACTTTAAAAAATCATCATGACTACGCTTTAACTCTCTTAATGACAATATTCTAGTTAAAGAGGAGGTTTTACAACAGGGTTTGGTGTTATTAATGATTTTCTTTAAGATTACATTCCGTTAACCAAAAATTAATTTACAATAAAGTATGGATTAGTTTCATATTCTATGTCGAAGGATATCACCAATAATAATAATAATAATAATAATAATAATAATAATAATAATAATAATAATAATAATAATCGATGTAGTTTAAGACTTTCATGTATATGTAATCTCAATCAGTCTTTATATTACTCAAATATTTTAATTTATAAGAATGATTAATATAACTCAATTACTTGTCATGCAAAGATGAGTGAAAACTATGACGACTCTAGACTTCTTTATATTTCTCTTGCAACAACTTTTTTTATTAGTTAAATTTGAACAAAGACTATTAAATCATAAGTGGTGTTATTAAATAAGTGGAAACAATATAGTTTTTAATCAACAATGTAATAAAATTTTTGCAATTTTGACGTTAGAATCTCAAACCAGAATATAAGCAAGCAAACAAAGGTCCTGGGGACAACTACATGTTATTTTTCTACCCTCGTGTCATGTTGAAACATAGATCATGAACATAAAAGAGCATGGAAATGGGAAAAGAATAGTATCTAAAGTGTGAATGTACCCATGCCGAGTGAGGTTGATTGTTTAAGATAAGTACGGTGTTAAAATTTGAGAATATTTTTTTCCCAATAATGAAGTTTCCGTATGTCCAGTTTACTGTTAGATGGATTTTTCTTCTTGAGATTAGGAATATGTTTTTTCATCATTTCTCGTTCATTTATAAAAATAGGCTGCTTCTCAAAATATATAAGAGCTATAATTTATTCTTTGTGTTTTTTTACCAACATGTTACCTATTGAGTAAAGGAGAATATTTCCAATGATAACTTTTTATTATGCCTTAAAAAACAACTTTTGGAGTTCATTTGAAGTAATTGAATTTTTTAGAATTCTGAAACATTCTCTTTTAATAATATATAAATAATTTTTTCTCCATTTAGGAAATGTGAGAAAAAAAATAAGAGAAACAAAAGATTGAAAATGTAGAGGGAAAAATGACAAATTTCCCAAATTAGTGTAATTTTTTTTTGAAATTCCCAAAATGGTGTATTTTTTATTTTATTTCCGGATATGGGTAAATTGTGCAGAGATTGCACGATATCATTGTGAATAAATCGTTTTATTATTGCATGATTTAATTTAAGATATATGAAATAGTGAGAAGATAACACAATTTAGTTAAAGGAATGAAATTGTGGAATAAATGTACCATTTTAATTAACTAATTAATTGAAATCGGTAGGCTACTGCAAGAGTTTAGGGTGATTAATTCTTCGACCTTTCCTCTCCTATTTCTCAATATTGTATTGGGTTGTGCATATAAAATTAAATAAATTAGAATTAATGCATAGTGATAAAACCGTTTTGGAATTTTTGATAAAAATGAAAATGTAGTCATTGAAGTTAATTAATTGTCATTTAAGTAATTAAAATAAATGTGAAATTAATTTGAATAGAAGAATATGAAGAAAAATTACCCGTTTTAATTTGAATGGTTTATATATAGAGAAAATTTAAATTATTTGAATTGATTAGTTTTTAAAATTTATTTACATTTTTTTCCTTCTTAAAATTACTTACTTGGACTCTTTTTTTCTTTTATAAAAATTCTGAAACTTATTTTAATTTTTGTCCTTTTTAAAACTTGTTGTAATTTTATAAAAATTCTCAAAGTACTTCCGCTCTTTTCTTTTCTTTTATAAACATTTCCAAACTTACATAAATAATTTGATAATTTGAACGGAAGAACAACGAATAAAAGTGACCTACTGTGAAGAAAATTTATGTAAGGTAGTTAAATAAAAAAATAATTTTTATATAGTGAAAATTTAAATTATTTGAATTAAAAAAAGGTTAAATATTTTTAAAAAATGACTAAAGTAATTATTGTCCTTATAGAGAATAATTTGTCAATGTAACCAATAATTTCCATTTCAATGTAAAATAAAAATTTTATTTTAACATTCCATTTCAAAAAATTTATTTTAAAAAATATTTAATATTTTGGGTTTCTCTATAATAAAATGACATATTTTTGTTTAGTATTTATTTATGATAACAATTAATTATAAATAAATATATAATGAATTGTTTATTGTTTATGTACTTTAAGGTAATCTATACATAGTTTACCTTTAAAAAAATAGGTTGTCGTTATATCATTCATGTTTACTATTTATTTTTTTAAAAATTACAGTAATGGTTATTTTTATAAAAGAAAAAAAATCAGACTAGAAGTAGTTTTAAGAAGAAAAAAATTTAAATAAGTTTGGAAATGTTTATAAAAGAAAAGAAAAAAGCGGAAGTACTTTGAAAATTTTTATAAAATTACAACAATGGTTATTTTTATAAAAGAAAAAAAAAGAACATAAGTAATTTTAAAAAAGAAAAAAATATAAATAAGTTTCAGAAT
>Ga0209700_101759_pt1 | contig 45023 bp, 16 predicted proteins | sample SiratroredBW_FD_187528 | JGI IMG/M metagenome (GOLD analysis project Ga0209700, IMG submission 187528) | Root nodule microbial communities of legume samples collected from California, USA - Siratro red BW (SPAdes) (version 2) | ecosystem: Host-associated > Plants > Roots > Nodule | place: USA... | reverse complement strand
TTTAGTTGAGTTACACAACTCTCATTTATCTCTTTAACTTTTGGTTTACGAAGAGGGAAAAAAGAGAATTATATATGAATTTTCTAGAAAAGTTAGATATATTTTAAAGATCGTAGTTTTTTTTTTAAATTAACTATCTATTTATAACCTTTAAAGTTTAAGTTAAAATATATTTGTTATCTATGATCAATTATAAATTCTCCCCTCTAATACTTGAAAAAAAAAAAAATCATTCCAATTTCAAGTGACTATAGAAAAATCTTCCCTAATGTTACTAAAACAAGCTCTTATAAAGTTCATCTTTGCTTGTAGATGTGACTTCGTTTTTTTTTATTATCTTACTCATGCAACGGCATGACTTCAGCAACATTTGACGCTAAAATGTACACTTGTTAATTTTATCGATTTGCGTTCATTTTTCTATGCTAGTTGGGAGTTGTTATATTGAAATTTTCTTTATGATAAAATTTTAAATTCTCAAATCTTATAAATAATTTTAGTTTTTATTAATGTTTTTATTTCACATCTTATTTATATACTTTGAAAATATTTAAATTTTATCGTTTAGTGAAAGGTTTGATGGACATGAGATTATTTTCTTAAGAACTGTATATTATACCGTATATAGATACATGAGATAAATATTTATGATATTATTAAAGTGAAAAGATAAATATTAAATTGAAATATATTAGAAATATTTATTGATATTATAAAATATTATAAAATAATATAAAATATAATAAATTAAATATGTTTTAACTACAACATTTTAAATTTAGAGAAGTTAAAAAAAAATGTTTGAAGTCACATTAATAGTTGTAATCTCTCATTTGTGATTAGTATTTGCATGTAATTCATAAATTATAATAACACATGGCTGTGAGTCTAAAAATATGTTTTTTTTTTTTTTGAAGAAAAGTTAATGAATTTGAAAAATAAGAAAATGTAATTTGTTTAAGATCGAATCCTAAACCTTAAGTTGTTTTAAATATTTTAGAAAGAATCTTAAGACTCTGATTTAGAACTTAAAAACATATTATTGAAAATAATATAAAAACACATTAAAAAAGTAAGAAACTTATATCTTCCTATATTTTAATGAAATATTTTACTCTGTCATTATTGACCTTGTTCAACATTTTTTAGCAGTTTTCTTATAATAAAATAGAAAAGATGAGGTTCTATTTGGATATTATCAGTATTCTTTACGTCAGCAGTTTGTCACAACTCATAGTCTTCTAAAATTTATTTAAAGACTCATGTTCCTTTGAACCGAATAGGATCTTGTTTCTTGCGATATCATCTAGGTAACTTGTACTTACGATATCAATTATTTACTTGGAAATGATTCGATTTGTTTTATTTAAAATGAATTTAATTGTAAGAATTAGTTTATTTATTATATATACGATTTTAAATTTTAAAGTAAGTGAAAAGATATTTTAAAAAGTATTTAAATAGGTTAAAATAATTTACTCTTTCTTTTTTAAAAAAATTACCTTTCTAAATATTTAAACTTTCTAAATTTTTTATTGAGGAGTTTTTTTTAAATATATTATATTATTGAGAGCCAACAATTGATAAATTAAGATAGATCAATCAAAATTTTAATTAAGATAATTTCTTGTTTAATCTAGGGTTGATTTTATTCATTTTCCCCCTTAAGATTGAGAACTTGTACACTCTAATTATCATAATCATTCGAGAAAGTGAATTTGAGTGGTAATTTGAACTAAGAGAAATATTAATTGTGGAGGTTAAAGTCTTGGAAGTTCTATCAACCTACTAGGATACTAGGAAGCTTTTAGATTATAGAAGTACTTTTTCCCATACCACAAGTTACCTACATGTAACTGAAGTTAATTGAAGTAAATTTATCCAAGTTGTTTAGTTCATATGTTTTGTGAATTTGATAAATATTGTAGAGTGATGTTGAGATTTCTTTATATTGAAGTTAGATGAACTCTTGGTTTGAAGGATATATAACTTTTTTGGACTAAGTAAAGACTTGAACTAGTCATTTTAAGTTTGAATTGGGGCATATGCAAGTTAGCATGCAAGGTAAATTGTTTTATTTATTTAAATCATGTTTGACAAGTTAGACTTGATAGACATAACTTATGTATCAATTTTTCAATTGTTATGTTTATGATTACTTTGCAACTTTTGTTTTATAGAATTTTTCTCTCTTCTAAGATTTTTATCCAAGTGACAACACTTAAGTGATAATTAGTTGTTCAAATGGTAAAGTGACACTTAAATAAAATACAATAAGTGTTTATTAAATATGTAATTAACTATTTTGCACATGTAAAAATTGTACTACTTAGAGCAATTAGTTATTACTAACAACTATCTCGTGTAACCTTTTTTTGCAAAGATAATTATTTCTTTATGGTGTAAGTAATTAATTATAAATACTTAATTAAACTTCTCTTTTTGACAAGTTAAAATAATGAATACCATTCAATTTCTCTAAAACCTTTTCCAGGTTTATTCCTTTTACTGAATTCTAGGATTTTTGTTTTGACTTTCTTCATGACTAGCACCTTACACTCTTTTTTAATATCCTTTGTTGAGAAGTTGGATGATTCAAATTATTGTTATTACAGGTTGTATGTTGAATCAATTATCAAATCACATAAGTTATATCGTTTTGTTGTTAATCCTATCATTTTACCATGTTTTCTCACAAAAGAGAATTATACATTTGATCATGCTATTTCTAAAAATAAAGTGTAAGAAGGTCAAAATTAATCATTTCTTGATTAAATTTAATTTACATTTTCTAAATCGGTTTACTATGTTCTTATATCAATTCACTCTATAAACTTCTATAAAGTTTGAAAGAAAATTCACAAATATTTTGCTTTTTTCAAACGAAATCTCATGCATGTCAATTACGGCTTGTTATGAGTGTAAAACTTAAGAGTTTTGGTTGGTAACCCTGTCATCCTTTTCTTTTATCTGATTACATGTTATTGAAGGAAAAAAAAGTGTACATAATTGAAATACTTTTCTTTTGTCATAAATTATGTCTTTTTGGCTGTGTTAATATATTTTACATCATTAAAATTTATATATAAATATTGTTAATTTAAAAGTAATAGACTAATATTATAATTAAATTGATATATTTATTAAATATAAAAAGGAAAAACATTTTTAATAAGAATATTAGTTTTAATAAGACTATTTTAGAGAGAGCCATCGAGAATGAAACCTTAGTAGAGCATGATGAAAGAATGTTGTTGCAGGACATGTAGGAAAATATATATTATTAATGAGAAATAATTATAAACTAATGAAATACACATAGGCATAAGCATGAATGTCTCTATGTACGTATCTAGGGTGGTGTGATTAGGTAGTTGTAATTAATTAATTAGTTTTGACATTACCTGTGGAAAAGGGAAGTAAGATTGGGACCCAGAAATGTGAAAGGTTAGTGAGTGGTCATGATCTAAAGGTCCACTCTCACGTACATTCTAGTGCGATTCCTCTTGTCCTCTTCAAGCAAATTATTTAAACTTCAGTTAAAATTTAAGTTCTTGAACCTCAGAAAACAAATAATTTATTACAATTTTTAAATTAATTAGAGTTCGAAACAAATTTCAATTTTTGTTATATTTGAAAAAAAAAAGTATAAAACATATTCACACAGAGTTAAATAAAAACTTAAGCCAATTAAAGTTTAATAATATATTTACTTTGTTTTTAAGTGCGAAATTAAATAGAAAATAAGTAAAATAATGAGTTGAAATTCAAAGTTCAAAATGGTTTTTTCATTTTTTTTAAATAGTTTGCTTATATATTTTTTTTCGTACATTTTCTTAAAAAAAGTGTAACTTTACATTTTATGATGTGAGGTTGTTATTAATTATGTTCCCTTGTTTACTATCTGACTAAGCATGATTGATGAATACATCAATGAAAAGCAAAGGCAAGACTTGACGAATATCTTTGGTGGACCCTAATGCATGGAAATGTATGCATATGGTCAATCATTCATATGGGTCATTTCCTCCTGTCGGTAGCATGCATTTATTAATCATTCTAAGCGCATCAAACGTTGTGCATGTGTAGGTTTTCTACGTTTGTATTCATCTTTGGTAGTACTGCAAAACTCTTCTCTGTTTAGTCCTTAAAATTGGGAGGGCTTCCCATATTAATTTTTCAAAATGAAAAAAAAATAAAATTGTTGTATATTATTATGGTTGCAGTTGTTAAAATCAATATTAAAAAATAATTTATTTCTTGTTATTTTTATTATGTGAAAGCACTCCTGAAACAGCGGCTCACAGTCTTCTACAAATGATGAGTGATTGTGGTGAGGAGGTGATGGTGTTATAATGAAGAAAGGTATGGGCAGAGACGTGACACGTGGCAGTGAAAAATCATGTGTGGGGCGGTGCATGGGATATATACTACCGACTATGGTTGGTGCGGAGATCCTGGAGATCCTGGTGGCGGTGCGTGTTTTTGTGAAATAGTGAGCTGTGATTTTGATGGTCACAGCTTTTCGTTTTACCTTTGACCAATGGCCTCTTCTCTTCTTCATTTCAAACACTCCTTCATCTTCTCATCTATATCATCGCACATGCAAACCTATAACCCTGTTCATCTTATTTCCCAAACCTATACGACTTGTGTGTATTCTAGAGGAGTCTAATAGTAACCTCAAAACATAATTAGGATATAGGCTATAAATAGTGTTGTTTAGAACAATGCTAAAGGTTAGAAATGGTAAGTTAAGAATGATATGTTTACAATATTGAATTTATAGCTAATGTAGAAATTTAAATTCTTTGTTCTAAATTTGGTTTGGTGGTGATAAAAGTAGAAGATTGATAAAAACTAGGGACTCTACCATTAAAATAGAACATGTGATTAATTTCATTCTACATGATTACATGTTGGATATGATTGAACTTTGACCTTGAAGATAAGTTTTGAAAAGGGAGAACAGTGACTTGTTTTCTGTACAAGTGTAAAATTATTGAACTTAACAAGGAATTGGTTAATATATTTACCAGTGTAAAACTGCAAACTGGGAGCATTAGTGTACAGCTCGAATACTCGATCCTAGATTTCTTTTTTCCTCGTTAACTTAATGGGGATTCAATTTTTTTATCATTAATTAGAGAACGTTATAAACCATAATTCCCGAAGTTTATTTCTAGAGTAATATTGGTCAATTTTATTAATGAATAATTTTCTGTTATTGCTACATAGAAATGAGACATGGGTACTTAAGATGAGAACAAAATAAAAAATAATCACTCTAAGACCTCACATAAACTCTTAAATGTTATATGGAAGCTTGTAGTTGGAGTGAATTGATGATAATTAAGAGAACAATTTTCCAATTGAGTGGAATATACCTATTTATTCTTAAATGTGTATATGATAGTTTTACATTTTTGCATGCTAGTGTTGCTTGTGCTAATCGTCTTGGATTTTTGCCCTAAGTATTTTGCATAACTAACCATGCGTATGTTTTGCTATTTTACATGCTGCAAATTTGATCAAATGTATTGCCACATCCTTACTTAATAACGTGTCATGTGTCTCCTTATGAGAAATTATATGGAAAATAATGTTAGATATCTCCTTTGTGTGTCTTTGAATGCCTTTGTTATGCAAACACTCTTGATATTATAGAAAGAAATTGAATAATAGAGCTACGCCGGATATATTTGTTGGTTTTAAACCAAATATCAAAACAATACATGTATCTTAATTTCAAAAACCACAAAATAGAAGTATCTCGTCGTATAATTTTTCATGAAAATTGATTTTCTTATATTTGAAAATGTATATTTACTTATACCACATAATTATTCTCAAAGTTATGATGATATTGTTTCAAATACTCAAAACAATTAATCAAGATAATGCAATAATGTATGATTGGAATTCTCTATTGAATTTTCATCACTCTTCTCAAATTAGGAGACCTTCTACATATTTTGAAGATCTTTAAATTGATACATTCTTCTACTTCAGCTATTGTTATATGTAATTGTTGTTCCAGTCAAACTTTTATATCATATAACGATTTATATACTACTTTCAAAAACATTGTTCAATCCATATTTTTCAATATTGAGCTAAAGACATATGCAAAAGCATCAAAATACAATTGTTAGGTTCATGCCATGAAAGAATAAATTACTACTCTTTAAACTAATGAGACTTGAACTTTTACTCATCTTCAATGTAATAAAGATGTTATTGGTTGTAGTTGGACATGACAAGATAAAATATAAATTTGATGGAAGTATAAAACCCTAAAAGGCACACTTAATTGCTAGGGGATATGCCCAATTTGAAGGGCTTAACTTCATAAATACATTTTCTTCTATTGCTAAGTTCACCACTTTATGCTTGCTTCTTGCTCTTGTTGCAATCAATAGGTGGAAGTTCAAATAATTAGAAGTGAATAAAACTTTTCTTTAAAGAGATCTTCACGAAGATGTTTATATGAAACCACCTCTCTCCTTTCATGTTAAGAATACTAACCAAGTTTGTAAGTTTCAACAATCTTTGCATGGGTTGTGATAATGATATTCAAAATTATCACAATTTCTTATTTATAATGGTTATAATTATTCTCAAGCTGACCACTCTTTATTTTTGAAACTTTCTGCAATCAATAACTTTTTTCACTGTACTACCAATTACGTAGATGATATTGTTTTAATTGGGAATAACTCTAAGGAAATCACAAGGATTGCTAATCTCTTTCATCAAAATTTTTGCATCAAGAATCTTGAAGATCTTACTTACTTTCTTGGATTAGAAATTGTCCAGAATAATATATATATATACATCTTTGTCAACGTAAATATGTCTTAGATCTTTTTAAGAAAACTCATATTTTAGCTTGTGGTCCTGTTCTAACACCTAGCATGATTCATTCTACTCATTTTGTGGGTCGTCTTATTTATCTCACAAACACTCATCTTGATATCACACTTACGATGTTCATCACCTAAGTTAATTTGTCTCTACTCCTACTATAGGAAATCAACGTGTTATTTTTCCTATCCTAAAATATTTGGAAAATGCACCTTGGCATGGAGTCTTCTACAGTGATTTCGATCGGATAAGATGCCTTCAAACAAATAAGTCTATCACAGGTTATTTTGTTTTTATTAGAGATTCTATTGTTTCATGGAAATATAAAATGCAGCCAACAATATTACAGAGCTATTCCGGAACTAAATATTGAGTTTTAACTATTACAACTTACAAATTATAGTCGTTGACATATTTTTTGAAAGATTTTTTATGTTTCTTACATCGACCATTCGAACAGCCACTGATTAAGTCTTTCATAAGAAAACAAAACACATCAAAATTGATTGTAACATCATCACAGATAAGATAATTAAAGGATTGATTAAGCTTTATTCCAATCTCTTCAACTCTTCAAATCACATATATATTTACTAAGCCGCTTCCACCAGTTGTTTTCAAAAGTCTTCGTTCCAAGTTGAGAACGATGAATATAGAGTTAAATTGAGGCAGCTGATAGATTTACGTCTTTCCGTGTTAGTGTTGCTTGTGTTTGTCAAGCGTTTTGCATAACTAACCATGCTATGTTTTTTTGGGTATATACACAATATGGCTTTTTGTGTAAAATGCAACGTTTGCATGTGGAGTTTACCTTCGATCTTAAATCTCTAAAGCTTTTATGCTTCTTTTTTTTTTCATTTTTCTCCTTTACTTTTCTCGATTACATGCTACAATGGAAAGAATGCATCCACACGTTTTTCTTCCAGAAAACATGCATTATTGTGTTAGTATAAAGCAAGAAAATTTGAGGAATGATGTACATTTTAAATTTAATGTTTCGTTTGTATTTAAATATTACTTAATACGTATCGAATGTTTATTTATATTTTTCAACAAACATGACCATTTTTTTTGCGTCAATAATTACTTATAAAAAAATCCAATGAAAAAAATTAGAATTTACTGATACAATTTGTATATTAATAGCGAATTTCCACCATCGATAGAACATTTTTTTCTTATAATATATAGAACTTAAATACTTATAGTGTTACTAGAATTTCAGTTTGAAAACTTACACACTAAAATGAGCACCAATTATTGATTGGATACTCAAGGAAAGCAACAAGATGTATAAAGAAGAGAATTGTTGATAGTGTTTAGGTACGATCAATGTTTTCCCAACCACTGATAATCATAAATTAACCCATCTCTCACCCGAATAGATCCTTTCTCTCCCAAACCTAAATTCCTAACCATGATGACTCCATGTGCAACTTTCCAAGTCAAGCTGCTGAGTTTATTCAGGACTCCACTTCATGCTGTAAGAGCTAACAAAAAGTGATTAATTTAGATTGTAGCGTGAATACAAAATTTGAATAAAAAAAGTTAAATATCATATAAATGAAAAAGAAAACTCACAGACCTAGTAAGATTTTATGTTGAGAGGTGTGTGAATGTCTTATTTCCATCACAATAATGATTGAGATCAATGACCTTAAAGGTTTCTACCAACTTGTGTAAGTGCAGCTTCCACATATAGGAGAACAGTAAGAAGTCCTGTGCATTCACATGTTGTGGTGATTGATGAATTGACAGAGGGGACATATGTGTCCAAGTTTGGTAGCAAGAAAAAACGATAGATATTGATAATACATACTTCATTCTGAACATTGGTAGAATATTGGTATGTGTTAAGCAATGAATTGGTGAAGAAATTGAAATTTGTGAAGTGGAAAGGTCCTGATCCATAAGATGCACACCCTATTAACTTCAGAACAGCATTATAATTAAATTTAATGATTGGTGTGCTAAAGTCTCGCGTTTAAAATGTGAAGGATGTAAATTGTTGAATGATTCTTCTTCATCATCATTAGCATGTGTAACGTTCAAAGGTGTATTGAATAGATGGTCAAAGACATTATATGCCAAAGCTCTTTCAATAATTACTTATGCTTTCTTTCACATTATTAATCCATCTTCACATGTCATTGAGATATCATGAGATTACGATGTAAATAATGAAAGGTTTTTCATTGGAACTTCTTGACATAACATAAAAATTTAAAAAACAAAATCTTAAATAACAATATTCTAAGATATCATAAAAACTAAGACTACCTTAAGACTTCTATATTAAAATTATCGATTAATATATAGCTCTTTGAGAATTAAATTCAGACTTCAATGCTTATAGCCACCTTGTTTTAATTATAAAACTAATTTTCATAATAGATCACAGATGACTCTATACAGATCCTAACTTGATTCCATCTCTTTCTTCTTCCGTTAATTACAAATATTAATATATCTTTTAAGACTTATATATTTTTTACAAAAATTAGTAAATTTTGATTTGATTTCTATAGTTTCTTTTTATCTCTATAGAATTTAAAATAGTTAATGTAACATACATTTAGATTTTTTCCTCCACTAATACTGTTTTGAAGAAAAAATTATCTAAAAAGTACACTTCACTTTAATTTCTTAACTAATACTATTTACTGTAGCTGTGATATTTTTATTTATTTTTATCTATTTTCAATATTTTCTATTTACACCGTTTTTTTATTTTAATTATAATTTATATATTTATTTTTTATTAAACCAAATGATATGTTTATTCACTTATTTTCTTTATCATTACATACATATCAATAAGGAATAAATTAATTTTTATTTGAAAATTTTAAATAATTTAATTAATATTTATTTTTAAAAAATACCACAACAATTTTATTCCATTTTTTTTTCTATTACTTATTTAGATATTTTTTAACAAACTAAAAATAAAAAATTTAATTCAAATACCAATATTATAATATTTTCTTTTAATTTTAATTTTATTATAAAAATACAGTTACAAAATTATTATAATTTATCCTGTCCTATCCAAATTTATTATAAAATAATTTATCATTTATTTTCTATTATAATTATTAGTTCAAAATATGTATAAAATATTTTGTTTCCTTCTCTTTATATTTTTATTATCTTTTCAAAATTTTAATTCAATCATTTTTATAGTATTTTTTATTTTAATTTGAAATCAATTAATAATCACAATATTTTCATATAAATTTTAAAAAAGTAAATGACTTTCCCCTTACATACTTCTTTATTTACCTCCCTTTGTCATACAACAGATAAAGTTTTTGACTGCAAAATATTTTTCTTTTACTCTTATTTTTTAAATCTATAAATTACACAACATGAATTTTTATTTAACATTTCCAATTGCATCTTTTAAAATCATTTCAATTTTGTTATTTATTAATAACAATAAACATTCACAAATCTTTAATATTTTATTCTATTTCAAAACCAAATTATATTCAACCTTACATAATTTATTAATTTTTTTCTCTCATAAATCATTTAAAATGTGTTCTCCCCATTTTTAATTAAATTTTTCAAAACATTTTCACCACACCTAACTTATTTTTATGATGTCAACACAAGTATTGTTTTTTTAACGTGAGTATCATTAATATTTTTATTGCATTCTCAGTAATATAACTTTTTTATTTAATTTTAAAAGAGAGGGTCTATTGAATAAGAGAAATAAGTTTATAAAGTAACACACATTGCAGAAGATACTTTAAGATAGTCTAAAGAATTACTATTTTAATTGAAATAGTGAATATTTATTAAAAATGAAATGTCATATCAAATTAATTCCGTGGTTTTAATATATATATATATATATATATATATATATATATATATATATATATATATTGTAGAAGATCTTTTTCGATAAACTTTTCTAAAAGTACTTATAAGGAAAAAAGGAATTTTTCTATGAACTAAATTTAATTTATATATAAATTTAAAATAAAAATTTGAAAAACCTTTTTTCATCCTTAATTTCAACTTACGAAAAATATTTACACTTTTTTTTTTCTAAAAGTGTTTGTTGAAAGGGTTGCTCAATCATATATACCTTACTATATGAATTTCCATGTTTGATTCTTGTGCCAACTTTTTTTTTTTTCTTTTTCTAATAAAAAATTATTTTATTGAAAATACTCTAAAATAAACACACACTTATAAATCAATACCATCAACTTGCAATACTTATTAATCAAAAGAATCATACATAAACAATTCCCAGGCCAATCTAAGAAGAATATATATACAATTTCCTACACAATGAATGAATCAGGGCTATATCCCGTCAAAAGAAAAAAAAAAAAAAAGAATTAGTGCTGTACAACATATGAAGGTTGCATGGCATATTGCCAGCAATTATTCTGGTGAGATGAATTGCTGCCATTTAATTCTAAACTGCGTTATCTGCAACCATTTTCTCATATTTCCACATTTACTGCCACACGTATTTTCTGCAAGAAAGAAGGATTCTGCATAACCCCCTTCCCTTTCTAAACTGTGATTGATAGCCATGGCTAATAGATAACAACATTTTGTTCAATCTTAACTCCTTTTACTCCAACCATATCTTCCACATTTTCTTCTAAACAGCACCCTCAAATCAATTGTGAGTTCACTTTTTTACATGAAATTTCTCCTTTTTGAGTCTCCAAACTACCATACTTAATGATACACTTGAGGAGCAACATAAAACTCGCTCTCCATAACAGCTGGTCTTAGATCTTCCTCACGCATGAACTCCAAAGGAAAGGAAACAAGGTGTCCCTTCACAGACTTCAACCTATCTATCGGGTCTATTGTTTTGATTTCTCCATCCTCATGACACACCAACTTATCAGGAGCTATTCCCATATCTATGGTGGTATGACCAAGTTTTTCTTTCAACTGAACCATGCTTTGCCGAAGTGCAGCTCTGCATATTATTGTAAAGTCTATTACATAATAAGAAAGGATAAACTAATAGCAAAAACGGGATAATCAGAGACACGAGAAGGAAACGGGCAAAAAGTCCACACACCTTGAGTGTATTTGATCGTTGGGAATGCAAGCAAAGACCTCATGGTATATACTAGCATTTTCCTGTCAAACGTGTACAAGTTTGCATTACCATCGGAGCAGAAACTCAAATAACGTGTGCTCATCCAAAAACAAAGTCAACATGTGACTGTGTCATGTTTGTTGAAGAATAATGTTTGTCAAGGAAAAAGATGAGCTCAGTTATAGGTGCTTAAAGGAAATCAAATTTTTAACATCTTGATTGGCTACGATGTTGTTGATAAATAATGCTCCCTTAATCTATGGAAAATAGGAAATACACAAACCAGTCAGACAAAGTCTAACCTTTGCAGTTGCTGACCACAAGTCCTTGTAGGTTGTATCTACCACCGGATCACTGATTTTACTGATCTGTTACGAGAAAGAGAATATTGTTAAGAGGGCTTTATCAAGTAACGTAAACAGACGAAAATATCTATTGTCATAACAGACAAACAGGAAAATGATGGTTATATAGTCAGTACGTTGCTCACGGAAATTATAGTTGAGAACACTAGATAAACAGTAAGAAAAACAAAAAGTAAATAAGGTTGAGCTATTTGCCAATTCTTGGTTCTAATGAGGTCAACTACAAGTGTGTAGCACGTGGTTGTGTGAGCCAATTTGTTGAGATCAGTGACCAGGGTGTAAGCGAGTGATGCTTTTCTCTCTATGATTAACAATAGGAACATGCAACCATGAATGCATGAAACTGCCAATGCAACTTCATCATCTCATAGTTTTACACTAGTGTACGAGATTGTCAGATTTTAGTCATTGCACCGAGCACGTTTATAATTGTTCATCAAACCAATAATAAAAAATAAAACAAAAAAAGGTGTCTAATTGTTCCAAACTTTTATTCTTCCCATTAATCAATGATAGACAGAATGCCTGGCAGAGCCTGTGTTGCTGAGTTATAGCATAAAAGCCCAAATTTTATCATTTTGACTAACCTCTCCGGAATGAAGACCAAGGTGCTCAGACCATAGGGAGCAGCGGAGGCTATAGGAAAACTTTCCAGCCTTCCATGGCTTTCCATTCATCAAAGATTCAACATATTCTTTATCTTCTATAATCACTCCAATCTGGTTGATCAAAATTACTACAATTACACTTGATATGAGAAATAGCTGATTAAAGAGACAAGCAGATATTAAGTGCACCTCAGAGTCTCTTAAACCAAGCAAACTGCGGTCATTTATATTGGATGATCCGATGAAAGCTACACGATCATCAATTATCATCAATTTACTGTGCACGTACACCTGTACAGATATCAGAAATATGCATCAAACAAGAAAAATATGTATCGTTAAATCATTATAAAAGCTAAAAGTTGTGTACGACATCTAGTACATCACTGCATTTTTCAAAAAAACTCCACCCAGAGCAAAATACTTTAGTGGACCATTGTAAACTTTTAGCAAAATCAAAAAGATGTTTCAATATATATTATACCTGACTTGTAGCCACAGGACCATTTTCATAGAGTCTACCATGAGATCGTAAACCATAGAATGAAATATAATCATGAGTCTTGGGACCAAGTATAGTTTCAAGATTGGATAATATCGAGTGCTTTTCTCTAGAAATCGTTCTATACTGCCAATGTGTTAAGGCTCTCACAGTAGCAGCACCACCATCATCTAGACCACCCTGTTAATAGTTCACAACAGAAAACGATTAAAGATTACACCAATGAGGATTTATGTTATAAGGAAAGGCAAGTAACACTTACCTGGAAGCCAGGTAAGAGGGGAATCACTAAAATAACTCTAAAATCTTTCTGTTCTTTGTGGGCTTGCAAAATGCGCCTATATAGAGCTTCCAAAATACGGTTCTGTATTACGTCATCCCCAGATAGACCTGATATGAAAAATTGGTTCTGAATGGAAACAAAATGAGAAAGACAAAAAGTACTGACAGGCTAATGTATTTAACACATAATAACCCGAAAGGCCAAATATTATTAGATACTCAAAGGAAAAGTGTATAAAAATAGCAGTGTTAATTAGTTGCAATACTAAACATGAGATAATTATCAACATTGAAGCAAGATCAAGAAAAGTACAGCTCCTCAATTAATTTACCTCAATGTAGATAAAATGTTTTGCTTTTTCAATTAGGGAACAGTATGCAGTGTGAATGCTTTCTTCAGGCTGACTTGTTCCAGCAGACCACTGGCTGACACTTCTGATTACCTGTGGATTTCATATCCATTATCCAAGATTGTGGCAGATAAATCATTACATAAATTTATATTGACATAAATTGATAGTTCCCAAACTACAAACCAATATGTAATGGTATATTCTGTTAATATGACCAATTTTTGGTACAAGTAAATATAATCATATTGCAAATACAAACAGAAACACCAAATCAATTCTTCCCAGAATTTTTGTAGGAGCAAAATTTTGCAGAATTTATTTTATACATCCTAGTAATAAGCATACGATTTTTTATAAAATATTTAGACTTGCAATTGCATGTGGCGTATCATCCAGAAAATAATTATGCTTCACACCGTTGTAAACTTGTTTCCCTTTTATAGAGAATTTACAGCAACTTTAGAAGTAGAATAATGAGATATTTTTGATCTTATATTGGTACAACTTGCTACTATAACTACTAGATTCATACTGTACCAGTACTGGTATAGATTGTTCTAAGAAAAAGAAACTAATTATTCAAGCATCATAACTAACCTGGCACTGACAGGTAGTGCGTGGACCAACTTGTCCATAGTCCAAAGTAGTGTCATCATTGGTGGCTTCTGGTGCTTCCCACCAATCATCTAGAACATCGTCTTGAAAATCTTTCGTCTGGGTGTCTGAAACTAGAGTTTCGTCCTTCATCAATGGAGAAATTTCACTAAAATTTGTACGATCTCCATTTGAAGTAACAATTCCATCAGCTTCTTGCGGTAAAAGTAGTGGTATATCTTGCATTGGAGACTCTGAAGAAAATGAATCTTGCCTGACAATTTCTTTCCTCGTGTCTTCATCTTTCTTTTCTTCAATGTCTATCTCTCTGCTTCTTCCCATGTAATGAGGAATGACCATGTGATGGTGAGGCATAAGTAGAGGAATTGCATGTTCATTTGGAGCTTTGGTTCTCTATGATAAGATTCACCTTGTAAGAGAGAGCGGAGACAATAGTAATAAAAAAAAATATTTAAGAAGAAACAACATCATCTTTTATACCTTAGCATGGTTCCAACGTTGAATAAAATGACGAGCAATGTCACGACAGGGAGGTCCCCAAAGAGCACAATGGACATCATGCCATGGCATACGAGGATATTTCTTGCGATTCAATTCATCTCTCATGGTGTCTTCCCATGAATTTGGCTCAGATTCCCTATCAACGAACAAAAATTACAGAAAATTATATAACAAGAATACTAGAAACTTAGTATAGCACCAACCAAATTTTGATGTTATCACTAATCAGTAATAGTGAAGGCTCAAACATGTCTAAATGCATTACACTGGACCCTACAGTGTTAAGGAACTTGAACCTTTTCTTCTTGTAACACATACAAACACTGCTTCACAAAAATTCTCCACATTTTTTTTTAAATGATCAAAATTGGAAAAGAAATACCTTGGGTTGTAATAGTCCTTTCCAGGCCATATTACAGAAGGGCAGTCACCCACTTTATGTTCAGGTGTGTCATATCGACCAAAGCATAAATCTAATCCTCCAATATAGCAAATCTTGTAATCAATAATTACAAGTTTTTCATGGTGCGACCTGTAAGAAACCAAGATTATTCATCATATATACCCGAAAAAGGTCCACCTAAAGATATAATAAGATGATATTCAAACTTCATTCATTAAATAACAGTACATACCATAAATACACACGAGCAGCAAAATGATCCGGATAGCGCAATACCTTCACATTCTCATGAATTTTGAGCAGTCTTCTCATGCTATACAAGCTGTTGATTTTCAAAGCGAGAGAAACCTCCTTGTAGAGAAGCACATAGATCTGGAGAATCATTTAATGGCATAAGCATAATTCTCTTTGATATAATTCAATCTTATAAAGAATTCAAGCTCCAGACTTTGTCAAATGCAAACAAAATGGACTATATTGATAAGAATAGAATATGTACCTGAACCCCTTGCTTAGCCTTTTCTTCTAGTAAGGAATCTAACCGAGAGGTAGAAAAACTATCAAAAGGCCGCCTCAGATATAGCTCTGGGCATAGCCACCAGCCCGTAATGAAGATCTGCAACCATTTTTTTTATTGTCTTATAATTAATAATTGAAAGGAAGCCAAAACAACTTATATATATACTATTGGTTAACAATGGAAACATGTACCTCTGACTTTGCATCTTGAATTGAAGTAGCAATAGCTTCAAATGCTGCCTGTCCATCAACAAACCATTGGGCTTGGCTTCCATCTTCAGTCAAACCTCTTATGGGAGCAAAGGAACCAAAGCGATGAGGACAACACCAACCTTCAAGAGGTCTTAGACTAGCTTCGTTTATTGCAGCAACCCAAGCTTTTACTTTAGCGCTGGTGGTAGTTCTGAACAATATGCTCCTATTTCCACCAGTGACCTATTAATAATTTCAAACAATTTGTAATAAAATTTTGAAAGCAAAACATGAGGTTGTTATCACTAGTTTTCTCCAAAAATTGGTTGTTCATGAACTAAACTCCTCTCTAAGGCCAAAAAGAAATAGATTTCACTGTATTAAAATTTGATGACCAAGATTTCTAACCGATAACAAGAAAAGGAAAAGGGAAGAAGCTGAGAACATTGTATGTCTATAGACGTTGTGCATGACATTTATCATATTAGTTAACAGGAAATCTAGAAAGAGTTGCTTAGTTGGAATTTTGTTTCGTCAGGTCAATTTAGTTGCTTTGACTGACTATAACAGCGAAGAACAGATAAGAGACAAAAACATTTCTAATCTTGAAGGTCAAAAAGACTCCCTAAGAGACATTTTTTTACTACCTTGAATGAATAACGCAAAGGATTGCGCTCTTTTATAGAATCAGCTAAATATGTTTTGGTCCCTCCAGCTCCATCAGAGGAAGGGAGGATATCAAAAATAATTATATCCAGTGGTTTGTTGTTGAAGGGATCATCCAGGAGGGCCAAAAATCCAGGTTTCAAAACAGCCCATACCTGTGTGCAGACAACAATTTCTAGATTAAATTAAGATTAAATGAAAAAGAAAAGAAGTTGTAGGAGACCATATATAACCATAAAGAGACATTTCAACATAAGAAAGGTATTATATATTTTAAATTTGTCCCTAATTTATCATTGTGTTAAAATATGTAAAATTAGTATCCATTAATGTTAATATATTTGATAGGTCACAATGCACCCCAAAGAATAAAATAAAAAACTTGATAGGATCACGAGCACCATGTAGAATTAAGACTTGAAGCATTACAAGTAATGGAAATTTAAAGCCAATGATGTCCAAGAGTTACTATTAAATGTGTAAGCATGATATAATGACAGTAAAATTCAATTTTTCTGTTGGTCAGATCCCTCACTTTTGTCCCCAGTACACAGACAGTTTATTGATGCAGAAAAACCCAAGAGTGCACCTCTTGACAGGATACTTCTCTGATCCACCTAAAATACTCCTCTAAGGTTGACTAAAAAATCAGATACTCTCTGAATAAGAAAAACTCAATAGCCTAAATTAATCAAACAGCTTCAAACATGTACTAAAGATCTACAGGCCTAATAAATAAAATCCCTAATAAGAGAGAATCCACAAACAGGAAAATGAAAACCCCACCTAACAGGATGAAATCCTCTAGCAAAATAGTATCGAAACAAAATCCTAAAAGCGAAACTACCAACCATTTTACATCATTTATGTTCCTGTTATGGAAAATGATATGCCTAGCTAGCATTGGAGCATTCCGCCATGAAACTTAGTAACACAAGATGTGACCGAAGATATTAACTATATGTCACATGAAAATGTAATGTTATATTCCCCTAAGAAGATTGAAAATAAGAATACAAGTACTTAAGAGAGGAAGTCATGAAAAATTTATATGCAATGATCACTGAAAAGTTCTGTAGTTAGTGCTAAAACATAAGAGAAAGTACTAAATCCAAATGTCCAGTTGATAGGCTGGATTAATTCAGTCCACAACTGTAGCTGCACTTTACTTCCGGATAGTATGCAACTATAAAAACAAATTAGCTATCATCACCAAAATAAACTTCAGAACCAAACCTTCTTCCAGCTGTTATTACAACAACGAAACCAATTGCACGGGAAACATGATACATCCAAATCCTGTGAAATATTTGACAAATGCTTCACCATTACATATCCCTCTTTCAGTTTTGGACCATACTCCTGTAAAAAGGATAGCTTGGAGACTTCCAAAAACTTGCAGACCTATAATCCAAAACGGTATGTTACAAAAGATAATATTAGCTCGGGAGAAGTCACATTAGGTACATGGTAATGGAGCATAAAGTTCCCTAGTTATAAATAGAAGTGTACAATATACTGAAGGAAAAACAGATTCATAGTTCATAAATTCTATAAAAGTAGGCACAGGTCTTGAACTAGACAAGAGGAGATAACAAAAATGTGATACATACATACATACATATAACCTAATGCCATCAACAACATCGCCACATTTATCGGAAGGTCTGCTATGCATTATCTAAACAAATCCAACAATTATCAACTTCAAAGTTTCATTTGTTACCTCTTTAGAATTCACAATATCCAAGTTTCCTAAAAAATGATTCAAATAACCCTGCATTGCGACTTTGGCTTTATCAGCATTTGACTGCTGCCCTCCTAGTGATGGACGAATTATTGGTAGAGCAGCAACGGATGGAACATATCTTTACAAAAGACAAAATTAATGAGTGCGGGAGCACAATGAAAATAGTAGAGAAACACACTTTTACGTTCCCAATAAAAAAACATTCCATTTTCAATTAATTGAACCATAACCTTCAGGGTATTGGTTAGCATTTGGCAAATTAAAATACCTGTTTTTAACACTGTCTTCATGAAGTAAAGGCACAGTTCCATCATCAGGTTCTTCATCTTCTTGCTCTATTACCGTTTGATCCACTATTCCCAAGTTTTGAAGCCATTCTTTCAACTTCACGAATTGTATTACCACATAAATTAGGCTGAATCATATATATCAAATATAATGAAGGAAACACCTCAAGTTCAAGTTCATTAGTATAATTAGAATCACAACATCTAAAATATTGTCTTCTTTGATGTTTGATAGCTCCGTAAGACAATGACAGAGCTACTGAGGACTAAAGAGAACAATATTTCGAATGCTATGACTTTAATGATGCAACTAAGTAGACTTGAGGGCGGAGAAAAAACTAAACTGTTGGCAATATGTATTCTCACTTAATAAAAAATGAATAACATATAAAGAATCAGGATTTAGAACGTAAATGTGGATGTGTGAGATTAAGGAGGACCAAAAGATTCAATGAAAGAAACAACGCAGCAAAATTAAAGCGCAAACCTGCTCTTGCCTGTCATGAAAATCTTCAATTATTGCACGTTTCCGCAGACAGAACTGTAAATAAAGAAGTTGTGATGCCTTCTTCACTAGACGCCACTTAAACTGTGAAACACAAATGTAACAGTTACCTAGACATTATAGTTGGGATGTTGGATTGGAACTGCCCACTCCACATCATAAATAAACAATATTTTACAACTAAAGGAATTGTGCAAAATACTTAAAAGAATAAGTAACACTATATAAAAATATTTAACAATGCCTTTCAACCACAAATCACCATATATACAGCAAATTCATTAACATCTGTTATAGCTTCTTAAAAGATGCCTAGTAAACTCATATTTGAATAAGCAAAATAATTAACAGATATAATTTGCTATTACAGTTCTGTTCAGTATTCTTAACATCTTCCAATTGTAGGCATGGTACTGCTAATAGTAATTAAAATGGATGCATCTATCCAATTGGACTCAGAAATGGGCAGTAGAAATTGAAACCAGCGAATTGAAGATCATCTGGCAAAACAAAACCAGAGAAGTTCATTCGCCTTTCGGGCTCAAATTCGCTAAACAACATTGAACAGCTGAAAAATCAATATATTCACGAGATCATAAGTGCCATGATGGCCAATAACTTGGACCACAAGCTTACAAAACTGTAAAAAGAAATCGACGAATCAGAATCGTTGTACATAAAAACTGAGACGAAAACTAGAAAGAAGCAAACGAGTATGCGAGTGTGTGCCTGTTTGTATTGCAACTGAATGGTATAAGAAAGGAGGATTGGGCTAATGTCTCCCGTCTCCGGCCTCGACACTGAAACGACGGTGGCCTTCGGCAACTCGTCGAAAATCCACACCGTTTCGCCGCATCGCCGGAAGGAGTGAGAAGCTGAAAATGCTTCCGACGGCGGAATCAGCGGCTCATACGACATGGGAACGTCGGAGACAGCAACTTCACAGGTTGAGTTAAGTTCAAAACACGGTACTTTATTTAAGGAAGCAAAGACAACGTTGTTGCGGGTTTTATAGTGTCTGTCAGAGGTTTCCCATTTCTTCACTTTCCGTACGGGTTAACTCACAAATATTTCTTACTATATTATATTATGGAAACTAATTCAAGTTTGCTAAATTAATTGTTTAATCTCCAGATAGAAAAAAAAAATAAATTTATTTTATAATTTGAATTAATTTACAATGAAATTTATTTCATTCTTCTCTGTTTGAGTTTCATGGAGTAAGAAAGAAGTGTGGAAACCATATAAGACGGCGTAAGCAACAGACTCTGATGTTACAATTGAAAAAAGAAAAAACCTTTTTAGCACATCAAGTTTAAAAATCAAAGGCTAAAAATTTGTATGTTTCTAATTAGGCCACCTGAAAGAAAGAGTTATTGTCATTTAACTTTTGTCAAATAATGGAAAAGTGACCAAATTTCGTGCACATTGGTATATCCTTCAGTTTTGGAAGAGAATATCCAAGTTTTGATGCTTGTGAGTGAGTATATGCCAAAATGGCGTATGATTGGTATTCTTTAATAATAACAAATTGAAGCTAATAGGGATCAGCAGCATCTTATCTCAATGGAGGATCATTGATTCTATATTCCACCATAAATGAGCCAAGTCAAAATCCAAAAATAGGATTCAAGCTTAATTATAAATTGCGGCGCCCAGTTATTATTCATAGGGCCAAAATTGATTAGAAAGGATAAGCTATTTTGGTTTGTGTTTTTCACTCAAGCAGTTTTGCAATAATCTAGCCCCGAAACAAAATGAAAAGTGCAATTTGCTTGTTTGGTATTGTGTAAGGACAAAGTAGGTCTCAAGTTGAAGATAAAGAAACACTAGAAAGCAGCCAGTGGGAATGTTAAGACAATTGATTGGACAAAATATTGAAAATATATATGAGGTGGATGAGTCATATATAATGTGTCGAAGTCCTGATTACATCATCATCATCTCACTTTTGGCGTCTTTGACATCATCAATTGTCATTTGTAACCTTGTAATAAGTTTTGCTTCGAAAATATGCCAAACAGAAAGAACGAGGGCCTCAGGTCTCAACGAGTCTCGAACGTAAAATTAGTTACGTTCAAGCACAAGTTATTAGGCATATACTTAGTGTTAGTGAGACTCAATCATGTGACCCAACATTTGAGTTACACTATGTTTGAAAGGAAAGGAGGTAAAAGAGAGGGAAAAATGAAGTTATTTGAATATAGGAAAAATAATTGAAAAAATTATAATTGATGTGATTAAAAAATAAATAAGATTTAATTGTATAATTTATTGATTTATTAAAATATCCTTATGTTGAATTTGTGAAGGTTAATATATTTTTATTTAAAATAAACATGAATATTTACATTTAAAGGTTTATATATATATATGTCTCAACTTTTTAATTAAATAAAAGAATTCATAATTATTTTGATTGAACCAATATTTATAACATAAAGGGAATCATTTTGGTACCTAAAATTATGTATATGTTAATGGAAATAAAAATTGTGAAAGGTTGTAATGACCTACATTAAGGTGGAGTACATGTATAGATACACAAGACAATTGAAAATATAAAGTACAATCAATGTAAATGATTATCTGTAAGGTATTGAATCATGTTCTCAATGACATTAATCTTGTCATGGACATGGTTGAGACTATGAGAAAGGTTATGGAAAAAGGTATTCAAACTTAATTGCAATTTTCATATACTTTGTTGTAATCTTTTAATATCTTTCCATGTTTGGTTTAACGTGTAACCATCCTGAAGAAGTTAATCACGATAGACCGACCACTCGCTTACTAAAAAAATTGAACAATCATGTTTTTTCCCTCTTCACTCACGCCATTATTTGAAATTTAAGACAGTTATCCCCTTCCCACAAAGGTTGGACAACACTGGTCATGCATGTGATCTTACTATTTGTCATTTTTTTTTTTTCCAAAACATCACAGAGGAATTTCCCCTCTTTGTCTATTCATGTAACATGCACGTAATTATTTGTCTATGAAGTAAAGACTTAATTAACCTACATATACTCTCAAGACATAAGTTTTTCTAAGTTTTTTTAAAATATTACTTTAAAGTACAATAACATTCATTGATTATCTTTATAGGTAGACCATGTATACGAACTGCTTCCACTTTTTTAGTCAACTACTTTGGTTTGACTTGCTGTAGTATATGTGTATGTCCATTAAGAAGTGAGAAATGCATGCAATACCATTACAACTTTATTTTTTAATTATTATAAATATAAAATGGAGAATTTTATTTTTCTTTTCAAATGTTAAAAAGTTCCACAGTTTGTTTAAATTTAAATAGTGTAAAAGATTCACAATTTGTTTTTATATAGATAATATGTAGTCTGTCATTTTGAACATTATCTCTCATTATCAGTTTGATTTTTGTTTTAATTGGATTGGATTAGCATGTTGGTCGTTGCAAAATAGTAAGATATAATCAATTCTGCACTAAGACGACGTAATTGATTATGAATAAGGTCATAGAAGATTACCTCTTCTTCTTCAACCCCTGTACAATGTCTTTATCAAATTCAAACAAATTCCTTCCCATGCACGTATCCAAAACCTATGTGAATCACGTTCCATGCAAGTGCAAAGTGGTAAACTCACTAATCCCTGCATGCAATTCCGCACTTTTCTTCACATATGAAATTGGGCACTACTTCCCTTCCTCACTCGCCTTTCTTTCCATGCATTTCCATTCAATTCATACAATCTAAACATGAATATTGTCGGAATCCTCTTTACACCAACATATCCAAACAAAGTGTTAATGTCATACATGACTCTCTCTTGAAGTTTCAAATGTCCTCTTTTCTTGAGATATAATAAAAAAAAAAGGTTGATATGTATAGGGATATTAATTGCACATTCATCATCCACACCTTAATATAATTCACTAAAAAGTGGATATCTAAAAAGATGCAAGTCATATATCACTATAATCAACACCTAAAACCATCATTATAATCCTTTTAAGACAAGAGTTGTAGGTAATTTAGGTATTGATCCGGAGCCATAGGTTCAGATTACTACTTTATTTAACTTTATTTTTTCAAAAATAAATTATACATGACAAAGACACCAAATTGGTAGGGAATTACTTTTTTCGGATGGAGGGACATGGAACATATAGGTTATGGCAATTGCTTCCTGCACCCCTCATTTGCTTCTTGCACCCCATTTTAAAATACTATAACTATCCTTAGAGATGTAAAAATGGTTTCCAGAATTAGTACTCCGGAATAAATATTGGAGGTGTAAAATATTTTCATTTTGAAAAATATTTTTTCAATGTGGGGATGGAGGAAGCAGTTGCCATAGGTTATTAGAATTGTCACGGACCCCTTATTGAGAAATGTAGCCCGCGAGAATTAAGCCTATACATACTGATCCAGCAAAATCAAACTTAATAGTTTATCCACAAGGATAAACTTTTCGCATAAGTTAACCCCAATATAGTTGCTGTACATAATTTAAGAATAATATCATGATGAAATTCAAGCAAACATTGTCAAAAATGCGATAAATAATTCTAACGATGTTATTTATAAATATAAAAATAAAAATGTGGTTTTAAGTTTCCTTAATCTTTGACTTTTAAAGGCAATCATAATAGTCAACAAATTTCAAAAGAGATAATATCTTAAATATGATGAATAATTGTAGTGATATTATCTTAGTTATGATGCACCAGATCACTAACAAAGATTTATCACTGTTTCTTTTGACCAGATCTAACCCTAAACCGTAAGACTTAGAGTTTATTTTGTGTGGTTAATATAAGATTTCATTTGTTCGTCTTTCCTATACTGATGCTGAACAGTAGTAATAATAAATAGCTACATCAATTTAATCAACAGATTACTTACATCTATAGACCAAGTTTCCAAGTTTGATGAAACTCCGTCCTAAATTGAGATATACCAGATCTCCGGGGCTACATTTCAATATAGATGTAATAAGCTGACCAAAGAGTTATTTGGGAGACTAAACTAGTGATAAAATAATTTGCATCTTTAAAAACTTCTAATATTCATATACGCCACAAAATCAAGTGAAAAGGTAAATGAATAAAGGAACATTATGAATTCTTTTAACCGTTCCAGCAGCATAGTAACTCACAATATGCTGTTTGTGGTACATAGAGAAACTTATGAATCAGCTTCATCGTGAACAATGGGCACACTGCAAAAAGTTTTAGTTGAAGACCCAATTTCGACAGAGACAGTGAACCTTGGAAAGAGCAGCCATATAATCATCAGACCTGATTCAAAGAATTAATGTGCACCTTTCATGTTCAGAATTTTCACTCTTTTCACTAGCTAAGAAATGCGTACTTATTGAAAACAAAACCTTTGCCCATAAGAAGACTGGCATGCAGCAACTATGTGAACTTTAGCAGCATCTGTTTCATTCTACCCATGGAAAAATCATTAGGATGAAATTCATAAAGCAACTTAAAACCAAATAAAAACCATAAAATGTACAAATCTTCTGACATAGAACAAGATGGCAGGTTAATACACAATATTCCAGTTTGGTCCACTTTCTTCAACCTTGCCACATTTTCCAAAAACTAACAACAAAGTGTGTAAACTAATGAATATTTATCCTGTCTGTTATGAGCTTCTTCGTTTGTGCATGGATTTTTTGGTTGGATATGAATCACCATGCAAAGTGCCCAGAAAGAGGAATAAAGCAATTGTAAGGATTCTTTTGTACCTTGAAATCTTTTAAACAATCCAATAAAGCTCAAGAAAACCAGCTTCTTATTAACAAATTCATTCATGCAGAGATCACGATTTCCTGCTAAGTTTGGTAACAACCTTATAAATTGGAAAGCGAAAGACTCTGCACAATTACTATTTCAACATATATATGATTTTTCCTTATGTAAAAAAAATTAGAAAAAATAAATTCTGCCAAATTACCATCCCCATAAATATTCCACCCTACCGAGGCTATGTAAACAACAACAAAAGTTCCATTGGGATTATGATATCAATCATCGTGCCAAATATATAATCTCTTAATATGTTTAAGATTGGAAGTTGCAAGAATACCTGAGATTCGTAATAAAGCCCAGCATATAATGAAGCATAAAAATACTCACTATCTCTTCCACCAGAGAATGCAGCAACAAGCTAGACAGGTAAATCAATTGCCCGCATCAGATTACATTTACAGAGGCCTGAGGAATAATAGAGTGCCAATAATAAAGTCCAAAAAAACTTCTAGTGCCTTTGCAGGGAACTGAAAGTAGAGAATTAATGCAATCCTGTTCCTAAGTTTACAATTCTGATTCTGATCAAATAATCTAGAAAAAAATTGTAAGAATATATCTTAATCTAACTATCAAACTGTATTGTTAGTTAGTCTAATTTTCTATTAGAGAATGTAACTTATTTAACAGTTATGGGGCCTACTATCACTAATAGAGAGATTCAATAAAACTACTCAGAATCTTAGGTGAGTATCACGGGAATATTTGATAGTGGTACTCGAAATCAGTTGAGAAAAATACAATTAACTAGGACTTATAAAATACAACTCTCACTATTAACAAACACACTCAATTCTGGATGCTCTAGCTAGAAGTCCTAGGAATCATACTAAAATACTTTTGGCTAGAACACAAACATACAAAATTTTTACTACTAGACAAGAGATTATTGAATTCAAAACTCACATTTAAAAAAGTGAAACAAAATTAGGCTATTTGCTCTTTTGGTCCTCCATTTCTAATTCTAAAAATGTTTAAATTTTGACTTTCTATTTTCAATTTGAATAATGTCATCTTCCTAGTTTTTGAATTGATTGTTAGGGTGCTGCTGATGTGGTTAATAGATCCTTGATGATAAATATCAGCATTGGAAAGTCCTCTCTGTTAATTTCCTACTTCTTATTTATTCACTAAAAAGAAGTGAATTTTTCATTACACATTCTATATTACCGTTAATAATAGGCAGAACTGCTGAGGAACAAAGCAATTCCGCTTCACATAGGGCATAAAAGCATATTGATTAATCATCAAGAGGACAAGCTCAAGTTTGGCATTTGTGTAAACATTTACACCAATCTCCCTCGCTTCATATAACAACGATATAAACAGGGGTGATCTATGTTAACAGAAGGGATATACGATGCCATATTCTTGTATAAATGAAGAAGGATTGTGTAGTTGAGTAAAATCTTAGGGGATGTTACACAATCTGTCCTACTAAATATATCAAAATTCTTGAAAATTATACCAGATTAACCAATTGCCAACATAACCTTAGTTTAAGTATGAGAGGACTCGATATCTGGGAAGAATCACCAGATTATGAGGTAAATGTGCATGGAGACAACAAAAATGGCATGCTTTAGAAATGGTAACGGACCAACAACAACTCTTTCAAACACTAGCTCAAGCTATAAGGGGAAGAATTGAGCATGGTTTTATATATGACAGAAATAACTGCATGCTAAATGTAACTACAGCACACCTTTTCAGGATCCCCACCATCTTTGAACATGTTATATGCTTCCCGCATGACTGGCCTCGGGTCTATGCCAACCTAAATTCATTTAGAAAGATGATAATTATTTGCATATTTACACATTCCATTTTCATGTGAACTTCCCAGTGGCAAGAAATAGAAGCAACTACTTGCCTCAAGAAATCGCTTCCTCGCTTCATCAACTCCATACAGTTGAGCTTCACACAGAAAGCACCATATGGACTCTTCCGTGTCATTTGGATTTTGTGCAACATCCAAGCGAAACTGCTCAGCTCCCTCTTCAAATCTACAATAAAATTTGTCAATAAAAAATTACGATGATTCTTTCCTAAAGTTAGCTAGAGAAAGTATTATCAGGTGTAGTGTTGTAAGTAAGTACCGATTAAGGTAGTAAAGTGTCAAGCCCCTTTGCCAAAGATCTGGTAACAATCACAATGTCTCATAACCGAAATATGAAAGTGAATTCATGAATCGTTTTCCAGAAGTGTATAAACCTACACGCCTTTTGACGAGGATCCAACTGAATTGCCTTGTCGAACTCCACAAGAGACCCCGAAACATCACCCTTAACAATCAATTAACAATAACAAATGTTACTTGTACAACAATTCATAATGAACAGAGACAGACACAAAAAGTGTTATGGAATAGAATGTTGTGTGAGTAGCAGAAGCACATCATAACACAAAAATAAGCAGCTATGATGCATGCTCAGAGCGGTACAAAATGTAAAAGAAAAAGGTGACGATGAAGAAGTAGAATTGGAGAAGAAACCTGGCGGAAAAGAGACATTCCGCGTCGAATTGCGAGAACGGCTTCACGGGCATTGTTATTGGCGCCGGTGAGAGCGTCCCAGATGCCGGAAACCGAGGGAAGGAAGAGTCTTCGGGTGAGGTTTAAAGGATGAGTGAGAGAGAAGGTTGGTTTGAAAGACAATAGTATTGGGAATGAAGAAGAGTGGTGAAGAGAAGGGGACACCAATATGGCGGGTTTAAGGTTGTGGGAAATGGACATCAACGCTGACATGGTTGTGGTAGGAAGTTAAGGTATGGTGTTTCTGACCAGAAATGTTATCTGTATTATGATAGCTTTATATATATATATATATATTCAAGAATCCAATAACTATATTGAAAATCAAAATACTCAAATTACATGGACTACATTAACCAAAATAATTAATTTTAGAAAATTTAAAAACAAAATATTCAAAATATAAGAACTAAGAAGATATTTAAAGTTAAATTACAAATAGATTTAAACTCAAAGTCAAATAAAATAAATATACAATAAATATCACCTATAACAATATGTAATAATATTCTTTTTATCAATTATACAATTAAAAATTAAATTTATATTTTTTATTCTGAGATTAATTATTAGATCGAGTAAAATATAACTCTTTATATAAAAATATAATATTATTTTAATCATCTTAAAACTTTTATTTTAAATCTTTTTATAATTATGAAGAATTGTGAGATGCAAAATTTTATTTTAATTTCTGTATTTAATTATTTTTCTAATTTATCGATTATTCAACTTTTTTCGTATTAGTAAAGCCGTCTATAATATATTCTTTATACTCTCTTTAAAATTCACACTTCATTTCACATCGGTGATACCCATTATTTTATTTTTGAAAAAGTAACATTAGCAACGATTTTTTTAAAAGATATAATATCTTCAAATCCTTTTTTTTCTATTTTAACTTTTTTTTAAGATTTGGTTAGATTAAAAATATTTAAGAGAGTTTATTTGAGATGAAATGGTAAAGAAAGTTTGATTGTTTGGATTAAAAAAAAAATATAGCAAAATTTGAATAAAAAGTTTATAAAAATTTGTGAATAATATGATGTGTATAATTGATAAAATATTTTTTAATAGATAAAATTATAGTTAAAATTAATTTAAAATTAAATATAATTAATTTGTTAAGTGTGATTAATGAATTATTATTATTATTTTAATTGTTGAAATTATAAGATTATTAATTATTTTAAAATAAAAATTATTATTAATAATATTATTATTTTATAATTTTAGTTTTATTATTATAATTATTATTTTTAGTTCTTAATATTAATATCATTAATCTTTTATTTTTATTATTATTTTATAAATTCATTATTATTATTTTATAATTTTATTAAATTTATTAATAATAAATGTTATTATAATATATTATATAATGAATTATATTTATTTTATTGTATATGAATATAAATATCAATAAATTAAATATATAAGGAATATAACGAAATACCCGACAAATTTCGCTACTTTACTAAAAATTATTATTATAAGGATGTGTCGTCGAATTCAGTTTTTAAATTATATTTTATTTTTTCAATACTAACTTTTATAATAGTCTTTCCATGTAAATCTGTCGTAAGATGCAAACAGTGACTCAAGCAATTATCGGATGTCCATTGAAGCAATAAAGTCATCATCTACGATCTCTCACAAAAATTGAGAAAAAAATGTACTTATTTTAATGTTTTAAAAGTAATAATTTTTACGCACAAAGATAAATACAAGAATAGATGAAGAAGGATATCGGCATTATGTTTAATTTTTTCATAATAATTATAATCATTGTTATTTTTTCATCACTATATTAATTAATATTATTATTATTATTATTATCATTCGTTATCATTATTATTATTGCATTATATTTATTTTCATAAGGTTCATTTTTACAATAATCATGATTAATATTATTACAACTAATTAATATATATATATATATATAATATAGTTAAATAGTAAATAAAATAAAATAAATATATATTTTTTTACCTTAATATAATCTTTTATCCTTATATCACACGTTGTGCACGCTCGCACTCACATACATGTATCACATAGGCACGAGACATGTTCTTAGAATTTTCAGAAAGTTGTCTATTTTAGATACTTAAATAATATTCTACATATAATACATCTCATCTTGTATTTACTTTTCTATATTATTATAAGAATGACTATTTCTAGTAGTTTCAAAGACTTTTGTATTCTTAAACTTTTTAAAAGACTTGCATCATAGTTTAACACTCACGTTGCAATCCCATCATATTTAGGGGAATAGAAAATTGTATTTATTTCTTATAAAAAATATTTTTCCAAGATACACTCATTTGACTAATTATTTCTTTTATTTTAGAATAATAATTTTTAAAGGTCCCATACTCCTTCGTATTTAATAACTCAAACTCGTGTATCATAGGAGTTTAATGATGTATACTTTTACACTTGCATTAAAACTTCTTGAAGTGTGCTCCACACCCTCTTTGACACTGGTGGCAACCATTATTCTTGGAAAATATCATTAACCATAACTTCTTGTGAAAATTATAACGATCTCAGATCCTTCTCTTTATTCTCTTCCAATTTCTTTTCTTCTTTTAAGTAATTGTTAGGGTCAAAATGTTTATAGGAACAATGGAGGCATCTTCTACAATCTCCCACAAAAACTGAGAGAAAGAAATGTCTTTATTTTAATATTTTAAAAATCATTATTTTCACACATAAAAAAACTAGTACAAGAATAGATGAAAAACTATGAGTAATTGGTTACAAATATTTTGAGATTGATGTGAAATATAATAGGAAAATTTTCCAAATATAGTTGGGTGTTATATTTGCACCCCATGATCAAATTTAGCTTTGATAACATTATTATAATTTTAGGATAGAGATTAATTTAGTAAGTTAAGTAGCTATGTAGTAAATATAAGTTGTTCAAGAAAATATCGACAAATTTAAATTAATTTGATTAAGTACTTATATCAATGTGTTAAAACATGAATTTATTTTAGTATAAAATCATGAAAATTTATTTGATAATGATTGACATAAATATTTCATCTTACGATAATATATATAAACATATTGTGTGTGTAGGTTTGATAAGCTTATGATTTAGATGGATGATAAGATATTTGTTCCAAAAGCTTATATAGTAATACTCTTATCAACGTTTTACTATATTTGTAGAAAATGTTCTCTCCTTTCACCACAATCTCACAAAGAATATTAACATCATAAGATCTTTCTAAATACATGTCAAGGTTGTCTTACACAACTTCGTTAAAAGGACAATTTGTTAATGTTTCACAACTTTTTCGCCTTGTATAGTCCCCACTTGTACTCCAGTTGAGATAAAAGTAATTTGATATATGATAAACCATGTTAAGTATCAAAATGTTCTTTCAGATATAAATATGCATTCAATGTTGTATGGAAACATTTAATGCAAACACCAGTCTATATGCATTCAATGTTGTATGGAAACATTTAATGCAAACATCAGTCTAGGAGGACATAAGCAACATGAAAAACAAAAGACTTTTTTTGGTCTCTCAACACCTTACTAGCAACAACTCTTCCAGAATAAATAGAAAATGTCTCTGAATAAAAGTGTTAACAATAACAATTGAGACAAATTACAAGATGCGTACAAAGATAAAATATTAAGCTTGCAACCTTAGTTCATAAGTAGAATATGTGTTTTTTAGCTATCTATAAGAGTGAACCAAATTTTGTATACGTCATAAGACTCAACACCTCTTTTATCTTTTTATCACACCCTCTTGTAACCTAGTTGTTTAAACATGAGTGACTTCGTTTCAAGCAATACTTAATCTTAATTAAAAGTGTCTATATTCTAAACAATATTCAATTTTAGATAGGAATGGTTGCATTGCAAGCAATAATTAATTTTAGTCAAGAGTAACTATGATCTAAGTAATACTTTAGTTTTAGCGAAGAGTAATAGAGATTTGAAGGATACTTACTTTGTATTTATAACAATAGTATAGAGAAACTTAATCAGATTTATCAAGAACTGGATTTAGTATTAATTAATAGAAGAATTAATATAAAAACATCAAGCATAAATATTTTTTTACTCTAAATTTTTTTATATTACATGTTATTAAATTGTCTTAAGAAGGAGAGTTGGTTAAACTAGATTTACGAAAATATAGTTATTTTTCACTTAAAATTACACTTGACTATCTTAATAAGATATTAATCTTGAAAAAATTACAAAAAAAATTAGATACACAATTTAACTCCATTTCTTCGTATGTTTGATATGTTTTTTTACATAAGTTATTGAAAGTTGCTCTGGAGATAGTGATGGTGGATAATATAGAGTTTTTGAGTAAGATAGTAATTGATTTGATAAAAAAAATATATATATTAAATTTTGATGAACTTACCTACAATGGAATATGTCACCACGCACATATATAGAGATGAGATATCTCCTTACAATGATGTAGAATTTTTTTGGAACTTAACTATTCTAAGTATTTAGATATATTACAATATATCTTGTGCTGACTTTTCTATATTATTCTCGTAACTCTAGGAATGGTTAGTTGCAGTAGCTTTTATAATTTATATTTTCTTCAACTTTCTAAAAGTTTGCACCATAGTTCAACAATCTTGATGACTAAGCAATTCCTAAGACTCTAGATTTGAGCACACGTATTTTAAAGCATGAAAAAAACAATAATTAACATAAGTAGCCATCCGAAATCCGTTTTATCTTCAACATGTACTTGATCAAGAAAAATCACTGTTCCAGTGCAAATGATAGAAGTTTAAAAAACAATTGATTTAAACACTAGTAAAACAAAATAATATTTTGGACATTTTTTTACAAACCATAGAGCATTCAAAGCTTAATCCCCTTACTTCGTGGTCAATAATTTATTGCATGGGTCTTATAAAATTTTGTTTATCTAAATCAGGAGAACCTTTTTTATTCCTTAAATATCGAGTTAACATAACAATTATTTCTCACGTACCTCAAGTACCGATTTGCATCACAAGTGGTTTCACTAGTTTTTTTTATATCATTCTTTAATCAACCTTCTAATCGGTCTCTCTGGCCAAAAATATCCTAATGTCTGAGTAAATATATAATATTATCGTTACACAAGCGTCCTAATATCAAGTCTAAGAGAGACAAAGACTGACATAATTTTCGAAGTTACCACCGAAATGATTCTGTTAAAAAAGAGTTGAATAATAGAAACAAGGGTTCCAATCCAAAGAGAAGTCATCCACCTAAAAAAAATAGAAATATTTGAGGAAAGAGACAATTTTTTTTTTGTCCAAATCACAAACTAAAAGTATCCTTTAAAAGTCTCATATTCCAATCTTAAATTTCTCATCAAAAAATAAAAAGATATTTTATTAAACTATTTTTAAAACAAACAAAAATATTTGAAAATTATATTCCTATTTCAAATTTCTAAAAAAATAAAATAAGTTTTCCATTTATTAGAAAAATGTTATTATTTACTATGCATCATTTACATCATATAATACCTTCACAAGCAAAAGACTTGTTAACATGGAGTTTTCACTCCCCACCTATAAGGGAGTTTTCTATTGTTAATACGAAGGAGATGGTTCCCATGGACATCATTTATTAATTTTTTCAGCTAAAAAATATTTCACCAAACCTCAATGATGAACGCTAAAATATCAGGGGAAAAAAAAGTCTTCAAGAACCCCTAATTAGAGTATTCAAAGTTCATATCCTTTTCTTTAAGGTCAAGGATTTATTTTATAAGTTATGGTATCTTAAGTTTGTTTCATTGACTGAATAGAAAATTCTCCCCATTCTTTAAATAATGAGTTATATATAATAATCGATTTTTAGATATTCCAAACATATATTTCATTGATTCGAACAACAAATTTTGGATTATTTCCTTATGTTATATAATTTTTTGACCAATCTTCTCACATATCGTTTTTTAACCGATCTCTTAACCAATCTTTAATAAGGATAAAATCTCAATATCTTAACTAATCCGTCATAATACTCAATATCTTAATCAATCTTATGTTCCTTTAAGTACTACCCTTTTATTTCTTGTATAAAAATAAAAGTAAAAAAAAATATTTGACTGATAGAATTTTCTTGCTAAAGAGAGCGTTGTTAATCTTTTTCTTTTTCTTATATATAGCTGTTAGTCAACTAAATCCAATCATATATGATCTGGTTTGATTTCACTTTTGTGTCAAATGTGCCAACTAGTGGTAGCAAGTTGACAACAATGTTACTTTTACCAACAAAATTACATACTAACATTTTGCGGTGATAAACTTTTGTGAATATATTTCATTAATTAAAATCAAATCACTACTGTAAACCTAACAGAAAAATTGCTAAAACATTTTTTCCGTGTCTGCTATGAGCATAATATGATATCCGAATGTCGTGATCCATGTTTGGTAAAATTAAAATAATGGCAAAAAAAATCCAAGAATGTTTCTTTTTGGTACAATGATCCACTAAGAAACAAGTTGTAGAACTAGTTGCGGGTCGTGCTCATCCTTCTTAGTCGTCATGCTTTTAACCACGACAACACCCTCTGAATTTTGTTCACCGCAAAATATAAACGGATCAGGTCATAACTATTTCAAGATTCAATGTTTTCACTTACCCAAAACAAATAAAAAACATTCAAAAAGTTTGTTGGCACTTATATATGATATGCTATCTTGCTTTATTTTACAACGTGATTAGTTAGTTTTAGTATTTGTTTTCATCCCTAATTGATTTTGATGTACATTAAAAATAACGAATTAAAAAATATTTGTGGTGGTGTGGTGAAAGTTATGTTATAAGGTGGGATATATATAAGTGCACTGATTTGGAGAGGCTAATATCGACAGCTACACATTTACAAAAAGGTCAAAACGACACCTTGAAATTGCCTGTGTTTAGGAACAGCGAAAGCTCAGCGTCGCATGTTCACGAGAATCATAACGCTGGCGGCGGAGATAAAACACGACAACCCGTCTTACTTTATCTTGTGAAAAAATTTTCCTTTCTCCTAAAATCATGGATTCGTTGCCGGAGGATTGTGTTTCGACGATCCTGTCGTACACATCTCCACCTGACGCATGTAGATTCTCAATGGTGTCTTCAACCCTGCGTTCAGCCGCTGAGTCTGACCTCCTATGGCGGAGCTTCTTTCCCTCTGATTATCTTCACATTCTCTCTAGAGCTCTCTCTCCCCACACCCTCGATTCCTCTTCTTACAAACACCTCTTCCATTCTCTTTGCCATCCACTTCTCCTAGATGGTGGCAACATGGTATATATGCTAACCTAAACAATTGTTTCTTTTCATTTCCTACAAATTACTTACACATAATACTATGCAGAGCTTCAAATTAGACAAGTGTTCAGGGAAAAAATCTTACATCCTATCTGCAAGGCAATTGTCGATAACGTGGAGCAGTGACCCCTTGTACTGGAGCTGGAGAACGGTCCCTGAATCGAGGTGATTAATTAATTAATTAATTAATTAATTAAAGCTTTGTTGATGCTGATATTTACGATGGAAGTTTAATTAGCACGTGCGATTAATGATTGTGCAGGTTCAGAGAGGTGGCGGAGCTGAGGATGGTGAGCTGGTTAGAGATTCGAGGGAAAATACGGACGGGAATTGTAACGGCGAACACGTGGTATGCGGTTTATCTGATAATGAAAATATCGCACCGGGAGTACGGGCTTGATCGGGTGGCGTGTGAGGTGAGTGTTGCGGTGGGGGAGAAGGTGCAGAGTGGGAGGGTTTATCTGTGCGAGAAAGATGAGAAGAAGGGTAAGAAAGAGAGGGTGTTGAATATGGAAGAGGAGGTGGTTGGAGTTGCAACGAAAAGAGAAGATGGGTGGATGGAAATTAAGGTGGGTGAGTTCTTCAGTGGGGAAAAGGAGGAAGAAGTTACGATGAGTTTGATGGAGGTTAGTTACCCGTTGAAGGGAGGGCTTATCGTCGAAGGCATCGAAGTAAGACCCAAACATCATCTAACGTAGTGGGATAAAATCAAATGTGGTCCACGTTTGAACTATTTTTTACCATTACCAGAACTAACCCATGGAATGTAACTGATTGCATGCACAAGTTGCTTAGTCTGTTTTTTTTTTTTTTTTTTTTTTTTTTTTTTTGTAAGTCCTATGTATATTTTTTTAATCTTGAATAAATATCTGTGTTCCGTTCAAATACTAGTTTTAGATTTCAAGGTGCTATTTTCTCAACAAAAAAAAATTGCCCCAAAACTACGAAAACCTTAAACCGTGTTATTCGAATACCAGTGTCCGAACTAACCTACCCGCGCTTAGTAATAAAAAAAATTTTATTGCGTGCTTTTATGACCAATTATTATATTTTAGCTAGGTTTTGAAGAAAGGTTCTGCTCTTCAAGAGCATAATTTTTCGCCGGTGATTGGCTAATAATTTGTTTGAATATATGTATATATATAAAATATATATATATATATATATAATTACAATTATTTACATCAAAGTATTTTATATGTCACGTTTTCTAGTTACATTTAGTTTCACATTAATTTTATGATAATTTTTATTTAAATTTAAAATAAACATAAACTAGTTTTCTTTAATATATAAAAAATATTGTTTAGTATTTTAAATTGAAATAATTTATTTCTTAAAACATATTTATTTCACATTAAACATGTTAGAAAGGCTTGTAAGAAATATTTTGTTTTCATAATTTGCATCCATCAGGATTGTTGTTTAAGAAGTGAATAATTCTTTATGCACGTCCTTCATTCTGTATTGTTAATGCATAGAATAGATAAGTTTAAATCACTGTAACTAAATCAAGTTCTTCAAATTTAAGTTTTAATTCAAATGTTCAGATTGCATATTAAATAGTTTATTACACCAATTTAAAAATTATAATGTCAACTTTGATTCAATTGCACTTTTCTTTCTTTCTTGCATATATACTCAATTAGCAGATCTAAATGAACATGCAGTACTCTTCTATCTTCGTCAACACTAAACACGTTCACCTTCTTTCCTTGAGTATCTACTCTCAAATCAAAATATCCAAAATAAGCATAATCAGTGATCAGCTATTTTTTTTTTCTTAAATAAACAGTGAATACCTAGAAGCAAACATAATGTAAGGTAGGCACGATTATAAGACTTATTTAAATGAGTAATTATAAAAAGTAAAATAAAAAAATTAAATTTATTTTTTATGTGGAAAAATTAATTTATACATTCATTAGTTTTGCAAAAGTTTTTTTATTTAATTTTAATTTGTATGTAAATTGATTACATTTTTTTAGAAAAAGTTTATTTTATGTTATTTTTTATTTTAAAAATGCTTATAAAAAAATCCGTTTTGCATCTTTTATATTCCTATCTGCCTCACTCACGATTTCTTCCTAACTTATTATAGTGTCAAATTTGGTACAGTGTGAAAACCAACCCAATACATTATAATTTTGTTGAATATTTTTTTTTATGCTTTGTGTGTGAATGTGCCTCTCTTACAAACTTATAATTTAATTTAGATGTGCTGCTGGTCAAAGGTATTTTATGTTGTTTGTTTAATGACAGATTGTCCAATATGTATCTACGGTAAGTTAAATATTTTTTTATAATAATTATTTTAGAAATCACGTGATATAATTTGAAAAAGAAAACATGCATCCATATTGAATAGTTTTATATAATTTTTTTTAAATTTTATGATATTATTTTAAAAGTACATCAATAATGTTTATGTGTTGGGAGAATCCGAAGGAGAAATACCGGAGATATCTCACAAGAATGAGAACTGAGCTAACATATAAGGGAAATGACACCACCTTCAACCCAAAACCTTAAGGCATTGGGTTTGTGAGTCTTCTTTCTTATATGTTTCTCAACTTTTTCATTCCTACCCAATGTGAGACTCAGACACTCACACTTAAATACCTAACATTATGATTGAATGATAATATAATATTAATATAATGCATTATCATTAAATTCATATAATTTTGACTGATTGAAATGTAAATCTAATGGTAAATTCTATACAATCATAATGTATAAAATTTAAATGCTTTAATATTTTTTTTCTTTAAAAAGTTATCGAATTTTGTTTGTGCCTCTAATCATTTTTCTTAAATCTGTTTGTCAATAATACATTTTTTTATTTTGTTTTTATTCAAAAAATATTTTGAATAATGAAATAAAATTGCTTAAATAATACTTTTTAGAAAAAAAAAGAAAACAAAACAAAAAGGTTCGTTAAGAACAAACAAGTTGAAGTAATTATTAAACACAATTAATCTTATACTTACTAAACAATTGACCTTATAAAAAAAGTCGCCAATTCATTTATATAAAAATGGCCCACTAGCATTCTAGGGCCCAAAACGTGTAAAACACTATGTTTGAAATAAATTAAAAAAAATTGTACTCGTAGTAGCATTTATAAGAAAATAAAATATTTAAAAATTACTAAATAAATAATTTAAATTTATTGAGATTGTTTGAATATTTTTCCCTAAAAAAAGTATTATCGCTTTATAATGTTCTCTCTTTCCATAAATATTAGTTACATATTATTAGATAGGAAGAATTTAAAAGAAAAATACTGTAACCTTAAGATTTTGTTGAAAAAAAATAGTTGCTCGATATTTATATATTAAAGTTAGTTCGGAATTAGAAGTTTTAGAAAAAAAGTACAAAAATAGGAAAATGATACCCAACAATATACTTCATTACATAGAAGTAGTTCTTTTTTAATCGTATACGTTTTTCTAAAAAAAAAAAGTGTTGTTTATTGAATAATATTAATGATTCCAATGACTATTACTTCAAAAATAAATTTCTTATATTATAACCGATAAAATATAGCAGAAAATGAATAATTTCTTGACAATTTAAATGGATAAAATTCATTAATGAAAACGGTAAAAATATAATTTATAATACGTCAATAAATAAACTTACATTTTTTATAAAATTATAATAATTTATTTTAAAATATGTCGTTTTAAATTTTTATTAAATTTCTCTCGATTTATATCTTTAGTTATTAATTTAAAAATAATTTAAATTTATGGTAATCTTAATCATATCTTATTCTCACGAGGCATATTAAAATACATGCAAGTAAAATAAAATTAAAGACAACTTCATGCAATTACTTTATTATTTATACAAATATTTAAATAAAATGGTATCAATTTTTTCCTAATAAATTAAATTAGTTTCTTCTCTACTTCAAAAACAGGTCATTTTTTTTAGAAATCAAAACAAGTCACTGATTAATAATATTTTTATTTCATCTTACGTCAAATAATAATATTATCAGTTCCAACCTAGTCCTTGTCACACGATGCCTTCCGCACGCGGCAGCATTTTCATTTTAAATTAAGAATTTTTTTTTTGACAACCATATATTTCTTTAAAATAATCATATCACAATTATCAAAACTTAATAATAGGGAATAAAACATTATAAAAAAAGTTGTTTATTAATTATTTGAGGAATGAAGTTGTCAAAATACCAAGATTCTTAAATTCATTTGACTAAATTTATTTTTTCTGTTTCAAACATATTTAAATTATGTCTTTTAATATGTATAATTTTCCTGAAACAATACATATTTGATTTTATTTTAATATTTTAAATAATTATAAAAAAATTATCTTTAAATATTAAAAATTAGTTTTGTGGATTTTAAAACTGAAATAGTATTTTTAAATTGATAATAAAATATGAAATTTTTTATTACAGTTTTAGTGTATTATAATTAATATGGCATTTAATATTAATATTCAACTGAAATAAAAATATAAAAAGTAAATCAAACATCAGTTTTTAAACATATTCATAATTATTTATTACTATTGATATATTTTTTTTCTTAATGATGATTAAAATATAATTCATATTCATCTAAGAAGAGAAGAAAACATATTTTGAAAAAAAATTGAAGAAGAGAAATGTAATTTATCTTTTTTTTTTCTCAACTAAATTAATTAAATGCCAAATTCTTTGGTACTTTGGTGATCGAAAGTAGCATTATTTCACCATTAATTAACTAACACTTATTTTTTGTTGGTTCGGGGCTTACGTAACACTCCTTTGAATCTCAACGAAGATATTATTTAGTTCCATCTTTTCAAGTCACCCTCAATTCTGGTTGTTTTCTATTTCTTCTTCTTAATTAATCTTATAACTTCCTTTTATTGTAATAGCTTTCGTGTTAGATTTGATGGGAAATTCAATAACAGGGACCAGACTAAAATAACTTTTTTAGTAAGAATGAAAATAGAAAAAGACAAAAAAAGTGTCTATATTATAACGATTAGTTATACCTATATTAATATAGACATAAGCAAATAATTAGGTGAGGCCAACCCATGTTTGACTCAAGACTTCTTTTAGGTGGTGAGTGTAAACATTTTAGGTTATTAATAAAAAAGTTGAATAATATAAACGTTATTTTAGTTGATAGATGGTTATGTAGATTTGTCAAAAAACCAATAAATGCCCTTTAGATTGAAGATTCCATCTAAAGTTGGAGTATTAATGGTCCTGGTTTCTTTTAATGCCGTAACTGTAATTTAGAAAAAAAAAATGTAATGAAGGATTTTTAATTAATTTCTTAATCTACAAGAATTAAACACTTGCACTAGAGTTTACAATAATTCATATACATGTTTAACTTATTTGAATTATACCCTTAATATCTTTCAATTGGTTTATTTTTTGAAAATAATATGTAAAAATTGAGATTTAAATTTGAATCAAAGAATGCCCACAAAATAGGTCAAAGTTTGAGTTTAGATTTGAGAGATAAAAATTGAAAAAAAAAAAAGTATATATATATATATATATATATATATATATATTGAAATGTTTGACTATAAAGTATTTGAAGATAAGAGTTGAATTTAAAAAGAAGTTAGCAATAGTCATATCCAAAATATATCTAATATATAAATTCAAACATAAATTATAAATTTTCATTTATTTTTGTAGATTTTAATGACTATATTAATTATTCTTTGATTTTGATTTTTATAATTTTTTTTTTATATTTGGTCTCTAATAGCTGATCCGAACAGAGGTATCTACAAAAGGTATTTCAATATCAAAGTCAGATATCAAATATCAAAGATTAAAATTGTCTGAATTAGATAAACATATCTCTTTTCTCTGTAATCCTTTGCTATGTATAATGATAACTTCTCTGATATGTAAAAGTTACTTAATTGCTCCTGTTAGGAAAGATGGGTAAACACACTTAACACTTAATATTGCTTTTGTCATAAGAATGATGTCTGCTTTTAGAATAAGTAATGAAACTTGAGTGACCAAGTTCTTTATGAGATTAAACACATGTCAGCCTATAGTGATTGACAATTATATTCAGACAGAAAGAAGGGTTTGGCCATATAGTACACCCTTTATATCTTTTATCATGACTCACATACCAATAACTACATATTTGATGAATTTTTTATTCTATGTAAAAGTTAAAATTACTAATTTTAAAATATTTTATTTAGATGAGATAATTTAAATTTTTTATTTAAATAAAATATTTTATTATTATTATTATTATTATTATTATTATTATTATTATTATTATAAGACGGATTCGACTTTGAGTCCTATTTATATGTAAATTTATAACTATTATATCAAATTAACTCTACATCATATTAATAATAATAATATTATTATTATTATTTAATTATTAATAAGAATAACACTAAAAATAATATTAATAATAATAATACTAATAATAATATTAATAACAATAGTAATCCTAAACCTAATATTAATAATAATAATATGAATAATATCATTAGTAATAATATTAATATTAATAACAATATTAACAACGATAATAATATTAATAATAATATCAATCACAATAATAACATTAATATTAATATTAACATTATTAAGAATAATAATATTAATAAATTTCAATATAATAATAATATAATATTAATAATACCAATAAACATAATAGTAATAATAATATTAATATTAAGAACATCAATAATAATAACAATATTAATAATATAATAAAAATAATATTAATAATAACAATAATAATTTTAATAATAATAATATTAATGGTAATATGAATAATAACATTACTTATTAATATTACTTGCGAAAAAAAATTTAGTTAATTATCTACAAATTTTTTTATAAGTAAACCTACAGATTTTTTTGTAGATAAAATTCATAAGTAATTATTTATAGATTTTTCCGTAGATAATAAAAATGTAGGTAAAATTCGTAGGTAATACTAATTTTACCTATGAATTTTTATCTGTATGTAATTATTTATAGATTTTTCCATAAATAAATTTTGTAGGTAAATTACCTATAGATTTTTCTGTAGATAACAAATATGTAGGTAATGCTAAATTTAACTACATTTTTTTTGTATGTAATAATTCATAGCTAAATCAAAAATTTCTTATAGTGATTGAACTATTTCAAGTTGAAATATTGATATGTTGCTTTAGAAGTTAAGAAAATCACTTTTGAAAGTGAACCATTGAGAGATGGGTCTTTTAATTGATGCTAAGATTGGAAGTAAAATTTGATGAAGTCAAAAAATCTATACAGCTTTGAATAATAAATTAGCATAGTGGTTTTGTTTTGCTTTTGGACTTGAATATTGAATAATCATTTCAAGTTAAAGATAGTTATTTGAAATATAAAAGCCTTATTGATGTTCTGAATTGTAAAACATGTATATAATGGTTTTTGTGTTCTTGTTGAAAATGTTGTGAAATGTTTTGCTTGATTTTAGACATTCCAAAACCTATTTTACAAATTTTTAGATTTTTAAGTTTTCTTCTCAACATGATATTTTCTTAAATGAGATGTTATTATTTAAGCAAAAATTAAGGTGAAAATCAATGTTGTTCTTTCATGAATGAAGTGAAATGGAGATGGTCGAAGCTCAAAAGAATGAAGAGGTTCAATGCTTTATAAGTGGATTAGGGAGAGTGTTTTAGAAGAGAGGTAAGGCCAACTCTTTAGGGAACAAAGCTAGGTTGTAGTCAAAACTAAGAGACTAACCTAAAGATGACTCAATAACAAGTAATAATGGTCAAATTTGACAGCATTTTAATACTCATTTAAAAGTGAATTTACAAGTGATGGAAGCATTTATTTATAGCCAAAGGATCGTCCTTATAAGAGAAAATGAGAGGAGATTTTTAATTCAAATTTCCTTCAACTATGGTGCATAGAGTGGATCAAATACCACTTGTTCACTTATGTTTTTCGCACTTAAGCACATGTGTAAAATAAGGTTTTCATGTGTCTCTCATTGACCGTAGATTGACCTAGTGTTTCTTTTGGGTATTTGGAAACCAAATTGAAACCCTAACTAGACTCAAGAATCCTAATCTAACCATAATCTACACAAGGCCTAATTAAAATCCCAAGCTACTTGGCCCAAATACAAGGCTCATGAAATCCTATTATACTTTGTACAACATTTACAAACTAAAGTTTAGCCTATGATGATAAGAGTTTGAGCCTGTTGATGTCAACTGAGTCTCAATCTTCTTATATTTTTCTGGTGGTCATGGTTCTAGTGGTTGGTTCCTTGATAATAGGTCTTCCAAAATCTTTCTCAAAAAAGGATTTTCGTTGAAATAAGAATCCTGTTACTCAAGCAATAGTAATTTTTGGTCAAGTAAGAATGTACTGCTCAAGCAATAGTATCTATGTTGGTTTTAGGTATAAATAACAAGTTTGTATTTGTATAATTTTTAGGTATATTATCTTACTTATTCTATAACGTGTTTCCTATTGAAAGTAGCATGAAGATATTATGATATTTTGAACTTAGATAAATATAAATTTGAAATGTATACAGTATGTCACTATATAATATACATAATGATGGATGTTATATATATAAGATACCTAGTGGTATTGTGACATTTTATAAAAATACTATTCTTGTTCTTTTTGAGTGAGGTGTAAATATGTTAGATAACATAATATTAAGTACAAAATCCATTATGAAAAGTATATATCCTAACTTTACTAAAAATCTATTTACATACAAAACTATAGGTAAGAAAAATTCGAAGAGATTTTGTATCATCATTTTCTATATTAGATACAAATAATCATTTTAACATACCATAAGGTTTTCAATAATGATAATGATATTTTTAATGGATCATGTGGTAGTGTGTATTGAAATATATGTGTTAGTCTTTAAAAACATATTGACGTGACAAATTACTTTAAATTATTAAAATGTATTTTATGGTTCATGTACTTATGGAACTAATTTCCTAGTAATTTATCATGTTTTTTTGAATGATTGTGGCACGGGATGAGTTGTGTACGTATGTGCTTAAATAATTTTATATTCATTTGAGTATGAAAAAAATAATTTCACTGAAACTCATATTTATTATTAGCTAATCTTTATGCTTGTGTGGACTATTTTGATTGTCATTAGTATGAAAGTAGGTGACTGCGCATATAACAGTGGAACACTATAAAACTAATAAAATAGAATAATGTATATAGTATATGATTATATAGTATTTTATATTATCAACTACAATAATTTAGAATATTTAGTTATATGTTTTCGCACGTTACACACGTCAGCTCTTCAATTGTTGAAGTTAAATCTTTGTAAATACTAAAAAAATGGTTGTGTAATTTTATAAACCAAGAGCAATAAAAACATGATGAGTATAATTTACTCTAAAATTAAACAATTTCTATTAATAGCCATTAGCCATTAGCGATGGCACTTCTGGAATGTAAGTCACTAGCGTGAGAGCGGGGAGGTTAAAAACTCAAAAAAAAAATAAAAAAAATACATTATATACATTAATGAAATGGAAGAGCTTCACTTTTCGGATAACATGCCATGATGGTTTTTATGTAGAAATTTACTAATATGGGTAAATTTTATAAATTTTATTAAAATAGGTAATCGTGTTTGAAAGCAAAATTTTGCAATAAAAAAAATCATATTTTCAAGTACTATTTTCGTTTTTTCAAGTTAAAATTGTGCTACAAAATACATTTTTTAAATATTTTTGCCAAAATTGTTAGTAAGAGGAGACTTAAAAAAAAAAATATATACATATATATATATATATATAT
>Ga0209700_101758_pt1 | contig 45025 bp, 31 predicted proteins | sample SiratroredBW_FD_187528 | JGI IMG/M metagenome (GOLD analysis project Ga0209700, IMG submission 187528) | Root nodule microbial communities of legume samples collected from California, USA - Siratro red BW (SPAdes) (version 2) | ecosystem: Host-associated > Plants > Roots > Nodule | place: USA... | reverse complement strand
AAAAAAAAAAAAAAAAAAAAAAAAAAAAAAAAAAAAAAAAAAAAAAAAAAAAAAAAAAAAAAAAAAAAAAAAAAAAAAAAAAAAAAAAAAAAAAAGAGACAGAAAAATTGAGTGAACCCACTTATGTATAACATATAATTTCTATTTTAGATACTGAATATGAAAATGAAATTTATATACTAACTCTTTAACTTGTTGATTGTTTTGAAATGGTACTATGATATAATAAGTGAAGATGAAATAAATCAGTTATATAAGATCTATTATTAGAATTCAGTTTGTTCAGTTGAGTTAATAACAAAGATAACTCAAATTAATTATGTGTTTTGTTCCTCACCTGAAAATTTGATTTACAGCAAAAGACTTTGATTTTGTTTTTTAAGTGTTGACTAAGAATTTTTTCTCCATAATAATCTTTTCTATTGATTCGGTACTTGCATGAATTAAATTAATTTTCACTACGTACAAAAATAATCAAGTAATATGAATAATAGTACTTACATATATTGTTAAAGTATGTTCTTCACATTAAATTATATTTGATCAGTAGAGGCCATGTTTATGAATTATGATATATTCTCATATATTTCTTATAATTTAGTGACTTGTAAGTGTTCACAATATAGAATATAAGCTTATTTCAAGATGAAATATTTATATGAATTAGAGTTGAATGTGAAGGGATTGAAAAGTTTAGATGCGAGCCTAGATGAATATCTCAACGTTAAAGAGTTTAATGAAGACAATCAATATTTTTTGTAAGTCATGTAAAAGAAATGTTGATACACATTTGAATTTCTTATTTTAGTATGTGTATTTTATTTTTGTAATTATTATATTTATTTTTGTATACATTCATAAAAAATATTTATAAAGAATAATTTTAATTTATTTCTTTTATTTATGTGTTAATTCTATGTTCATTAAATCATATAGTCTAATGTGTTTTTTCTTTGTAAACTTTTTTTATCGTTTATATCTTACCTAATTTAAATTCCAACTTTTTATAAATAAACTGAATAAATACAATGACTTTATATATATATAAGTATATATGTCAATCATCAATGTGTTATTATGTAAATAAATAATTTGTGATATTATACTATATATCTTATTTTTTATTTTTATATTATTTTTATGTTGAAAATAGGTATAAAAGGAAAGAAGACTTAATATCTATATCCTAATATATATCCGAAAATATAATCAAAATGAAAACCTACAAATGCTAAGAGATTTACGAAAAAAAAATCAAATTAAAGAGACCATTATAAAACTAAGAGATTTAGGAAAAAAATAAAATTTTACTGAGTATAATAGGTTAAAATTTTACTTTTTTTTGAATCTTATCATCAATACATAATTGATATTGATGCAACTATCACACTATTATCATCATTAATCCATGAATAAATATAATTATCATATCTATAAAATATCTTTGAAAGAGGTTAAATCTTAAAATATCTTAATTATTATATTTAAAAAATAATAACTTTTTTATTTTTAGTTTAAGATAATTATTATAATTTATGAAAAAAATGAAGATTTTTTTATATTTCAAGGATTAATTCGTGATGTACAAATATCGATGACCTTCTTTGCTCTAATAACTCATTTTTATTGTATTACTGTGATTTTAGAAGCGTTTTTAACTTTAAACAAATCCCTTTCAGATAGATAGTTTAAGGTTACACAGTTATAATTTTATTTTTACTGTGTCTTTAAATATTTTATTTTTACTGTGTCTTTAAATATTGTGTACGTTTACCATTCTTATACTTTAAGATAATATGACTCAACCATTCTAGTATTGAAACTCATATTGGTTGTCAGGTCATCATAAGGATTTTTAATGTATCTATGTAAATGTTTTTGTTAGTAAAGGGAGATTTAGTTTGGATTTTTACCAAAAAAGAGGGAAGCAATAGCAAAATCGGGATATTTAGATTTAAAATTCTGTTTTAGATTTTTAATTAGGATTGGTTTTGGTATTTTGTTAGGAAAATTTAGTATAAATAAGAGTGAATCAACTTATGAAAGGGGAGAAATATGTTTAATTATTAGTTTTTATTCTTTGTAATTATCTTTGGGATTTGGGTGATTACCCATTCCTTGGAATAAATAAAGGTAAGATTGCAGTAGGAATTACAGTCCTAACATTTGGTATCAGATTACTTGGATCCTGGTACTGTGATGGTGCAGTCGAGAAATCAAAAGATGGATAAGATGGAATCTGTTTTGTCTCAGATTCAGAAGCATGCAACAACAGTGGACGCTCGGTTGGAGGAACCGAAAAATTGGCACTCTTCAATAGAGACCCTGGTGTTGTCGATGACAGAAACATTGAGACGTATCGAGGCACGAATGGATCAAGTAGAACGTCATCGGGAGCGTAGCCCATATCGCGATCCTAGTGGGCATGAGAGGCGCCCTGGTGATGGCTCTCCTACAGACAATCGCCGTAACCACCAACTTGAACAGTGGCGTAGGGTGGAAATTCCAATTTTTCGTGGCGAGGATGCGTACAGTTGGCTTGATCGTATCGAACAGTATTTTGCATTACGGGCAGTGCCGGAAGCTGAGTGGATTTCGGTGGCTGCCTATGCAGTAGAAGGACGAGCACTAACATGGTTCCGTTGGTGGGAACCATCAACACAATTTCATTCATGCCTCAATTTTAGAGAAGCGGTTTTGCGACGCTTCCAACCAGAACTTTTACAAAACCCTTATAAGTTATTGTTGCAATTAAAATAGGAGAAATCATTGCGTGAATACAGAGACAACTTCGAGATGTATGCTAGTCCCCTATGAATTGTTGATCGTCAATTCCTTATTCGGATTTTTCTCAATGGGTTGAAAATTGAGGTAAGTGTTGAATGCAAATTGCTCCCTCTTCATTCATTAGAAGACTTGATGAATTTGGCAGAGAAAGTTGAAGGGAAGAATGTCACTTTGTCTAGAGGATTTCATAAGGTCCAAAACAGATTGGGCCCTTCTAGCTCTCAGTGACGTGAGCCACCCAAGAATTCCTCACAGGTTCAACCCAACGCCCCTAAACCTGAGGAGTTTGTGGGAATGGGTAACAAACCAAGAGCACCCAGAAATTTATCCAATGCCAAATATCAAGAAAAAAGGGCTAAGGGCCTTTGCTTCTTTTGTGATGAACCCTTTAGTCCAGACCACAATTGCAAGAATAAGGGCTTGAAATTGATGCTAGTGGAGGGTGATGCTTTAGAAACGGTGGAGGCAACCAATGTGGAGCACCTGGAAGATGATACCACTCTCGTGGTCAGTGAAGTTGAATTTAAACTTTCCTCTTCTTCGAACAATCACAGATCAATAAGGGCTTGGGCGACAATACATGGGAAGCATGTAAGGGTTTTAATCGATTGCGGGGCATCTCAAAATTTTGTGGCTCCCGAAATTGCACAGGAACTGGGTCTGGAGGTTGATGTAGGCCCTCAGTTTGTGGTCAAGGTGGCAGATCGAAAGCGGGTGTAGGGCCAATGTGTTTGCAAAGGGGTTTCTTTATCCTTTCCGAAACTCACTGTGACATAGGAATTTTTCCTGTTTCCTGTTGATGAGGCCGAATTTGTTCTCAGATTAGCTTGTCTTGATAAATTGGGAGAAGTGCACACTAATTTCAGAGATTCCTGCCTTCATATTCCAGCAAGAAACACATGGCTTAAGTTACAAGGTGATGCAGAGCTATGTTATGGAAATGTCACTTTACGCTCAGCGGTGCAATCTTTGCATGAGGGAGGCAACGTTTTTATGGTGCAACTATGGCCGATGGGAGTTGACATTGTGGATTCTAAAGATGTACCAGCGGAGGTGCAACAGGTTCTGGACACTTTTTCTACTATATTTCAACCGTTAAATGGTCTTCCTCCTAATCGCACACATGATCATGTCATTCCACTCAAGGAAGGAGTCAATATACCTAACATTCATCCCTATCGTTACCCACACCATCAGAAGAAGGTTATTGAAGAAATGGTTAGGGAAATGTTGGACTCCGGGATCATTCAACTGAGCACCAGTCCTTATGCAAGCCCTATTCTATTTGTGTTAATTATAGAGCTCTCAATCAAATCACCATTCCGGATACATTTCCCATTCCAGCATCTATATTCTCTAAGCTGGACTTGAAATCTGGTTACCACCATATTCGTATGGTGGATCGTGACATTCCTAAAACAGCTTTCAGAACACATGAAGGTCACTATGAATTTCTTGTTATGCCATTTGGGTTGACAAATGCACCAAGTACATTTCAAGCTCTAATGAATGACATTCTTCGACCATTGTCATCGTCTTTTTTTATGATATTATGGTTTTCAATAGCTCGGCCAATGATCATGCGCAACACTTGCAACAAGTCTTCTCAGTTCTCATAGCCAACAAGTTGATCTTGAACAAAAAAAAAGTGTTCCTTTGTTGTTTCTTCGGTGGAGTATTTGGGCCACATTGTATCCAAAAGTGGAGTTGCGGTAGACCCAAAAAAGACTCAGGAAATGTTAGAATGGCCTAGTCCCAAAGATGTGAAAGCTTTACGTGGGTTTCTTGGTTTGACAGGTTATTACCGCCGATTTGTAAAGGGGTATGGATTGTTAGCTAAGCCTCTTACAGATCTAACCAAGAAAAATGCATTTTTTTGGACTGACGCCGCACAATCAGCTTTTGATAAACTTAAGGTACTTATGGCGGATTTACCCACACTTGCTGTCCCAGATTTTACTCAAGAGTTCACCATCAAAACTGACGCTTCCCAATTCGGCATTGGAGTGGTTCTTTCTCAACAGGGACGTCCAATTGCTTTTCTCTGTCAGGCTCTTGCTCCCCGCTCTCAAATGAAAGCAGCATATGAAAGGGAGTTGATGGCTATTGTATTTGCAGTCCAAAAGTGGCGTCACTATTTACTGGGCCGTCATTTCAAGATTCTCACTGATCACCGGAGCCTCAAATTTCTCACTAAACAACGATTGTGGGGGGATGATCAGATTAAATGGACCTCCAAATTAATAGGTTTGGACTTTGAGATACGATATCAACCAGGTTTTGAGAATAAGGCAACTGATGCGTTGTCCAGACAAATGATTCATTATGCTTTATTAGTGGTCCATGCGGATATTTGGAAGACTATTGAGGATGAGACTTTACACGACAAAGACTTACAACACATCATCTCTGCAATTCAACAAGGCTCATCTAATTTTCCAGGTTACTCCTTTTCAAAAGGTCGCCTCTTTTTCCAGGGGACGAAACTTAAGTACAACACTTCTTTTCACCCGCAAACAGATGGGCAAACGGAAGTGGCCAACAGGTGTTTGGAGACGTATTTAAGCTGCTTTGTAAGTGGCTGCCCAAAGAAATAGATGGATTGGATACCTTGGGCTGAATATTGGTTCAACACTAGCTACAATGCTTCTTCAAAGACTACCCCCTTTCAAGTTCTCTATAGTTGTTCTCCTCCAGTTCTCTATAGAGGGGAAACTTATCCTTCAAATGTGGAGGAAGTGGCTTCTCTAATGGCAGACCGTGAAAACATTCTTTGAGAGCTTAAGGATAACTGCACAATGCCCAACAACAAATGAAGAAATATGTTGACAAGCATCATAGGGAGGTCGTGCTAGAGATTGAAGATTGGGTATACCTCAAGGCTCAACCATATAGAATGAGGTCTTTAGCCAAAAGACCCAATGAAAAGTTATCTCCCAGGTTTTATGGCCCATTTTAGATTGTGGAACGTGTAGGGACAGTAGCATATCACATCAAACTTCCTGATTCTTGTAGGTTACATCCGATTTTCCACATTAGCAAGCTCAAAAAAGCATTGTCGCCAAAAGCAACACCGTTGACATTGCCACCTGCATTAGCTGAAGATGGTGAGTTGTTGGTACAACCAGCGTCAGTTTTGGGGACCAGAAATGCTCCGGAAGGGTCTCTTGAAGTGTTGATTCATTGGGAACACTTACCTTCCTTTGATGACAACTGGGAATCTGTTGAGAAAATTGCGACCATTTTTCCTAACTTTTACCTTGAGGACAAGGTGACTTTCGAAGGGGGAATGGTGTTAGCAAAGGGAGATTTAGTTTGGATATTTACCCAAAAAAAGGGAAGCAACAGCAAAATCAGGAGATTTAGATTTAAAATTCTGTTTTAGATTTTCAATTAGGATTTGTTTTGGTATTCTGTTAGGAAAATTTAGTATAAATAAGAGTGAATCAACTTAAAAAAGGGAAAAAATATGTTTAATTATTAGTTTTTATTCTTTGTAATCATTTTTGGGATTTGGGTGATTACCCATTCTTGAGAATAAATAAAGGTAAGATTGCAGTAGGAATTACAGTCCTAACAGTTTTTAATGTATGTAAACAAGAATATTATTTTTAAAAGATAGAGAACATAATTTTTAAAAATAATAGTTTAAAATAATTGCTATAATTATGAAAAGAAAATAAATGAGAGCTTTTTCTCTACTTCAAAGTTTTGTTTGTTAACATAGAAATTTTATATTTATTTGGAATGAGAATAATTCACTATAGGACATAAGATTTTAAGTTTATTCTGCAAGAATCCTCCAAATACTGTAACGTCGAATAAAATTTGTACTTGATTTTGTTGTTCATCATCAACAATCATCTATAATCACCTACAAGTATCTTTATAATTTAAATAAATTAAATATTTGTACTAATGTTTTTATAAATACCAATACGTTTTTATTATTGGTACAATAATATTATTTTTTAGTTTTTTTTCTTAAATATATTATAACAGTAATATATTTTCACAGATTTGTTCTAACATCTCAATATTATAGTGTTTTTTCATAACAAATTCATGAGTATGATTTTGTCTGTTGATTATCAATAAGTATTTTCACAGTATTTAATTTACTTGATTTTCATTTGTATAAAAATATATATATATATATATATATATATATATATATATATATATATATATATATATATAATTTTATGGTATATAAGATTCTTTGTTATAATTTAAATGAATTGAATAATATTTTTTATATATTTATTTATAGATATTTTCTGTTTAAATATTCATGTGATATTTTTAGATATTTATCTGCATATATTTTTTACATATTCATACAATTGTTTAATGTATGTGGTAATATATTAATAATGTCCTAATAACTAAGTATTAAATTAATTATCATTAATTTTGTTGTAATTATCATTAATTTAAAAAATTATTGAACACTTTGGATATCTTTGTTTTCAAAGACACCTATAGGGAAAAAGATATCTAGCCAAAGATTTGCAAAAAGGAAAACTTATTTGTTTCTAACAATTTACAAAAAGAGATATATGAGAGGAGATTATTTTTCAAAGTCACTTTAAAAAGAAGATTGAAAGAAAAAATTTTGTAACCTTCCAAAAATATATATTATCAACATAAAGTGAATCTAACAAAGGGAAACAAATTCTAAAATAAAGTTTATAATCTTTTACATACTCGTACATCTGCATTTGTATTTGTATCTGCTCATATACATAGTACAATCATCGTATTTTACAAAACAATATGAAAAGTAAGGATAAGCTAGTGAAAAGAAAATTTTATAACATACTCAATACATGCATAAAGAACAAACCATATTAATTATTCATAACAATTTCTTAACAGACTAGCATATAAAGTTTCAATACTAAATACATTTTGATTCCAAGTATTCATATCAAACATCATACATCAATGAACTACATCGCATCCAACGGTCACACATGGATCACATCACACACATCGGTCACACATGGATCACATCACACACATCGGTCACACATGGACCACATCATACATATCGGCCACACATGAACCTATCGTCTTCGGGAAGACTCATTAAGTATGCACCTACCAGAGACTAACATATAATCCAATACCCAAGACTTAGATTCAACAAATCTAAGAGAAAGGACTAATCTAATACCCAAGACTTAGATTACTAGGGAATCTAATAGAAAGGACTAATCCAATACCCAAGACTTAGATTGCCATCAAATCTAAAAGAAAGAATCAAAGTAAGTTCAAACATCCAATACCGAGTGTCTGACAGCGGTCTCGTTGTGTATGAACTCCCTCATCAGCTTCTCACCACCAGATGTTTTAGTCTATGTGACTTAGCTCATCAGTGAAACTTGAGGATCTCTGTTAAACATAGGTATGTTATACTTAATGTACTTAAACAAGCACAACTCATACATTATCCCAAATGTATGACATCAACTTCATCATCCAATCATTAACATCAATACATATCATTCAATCCACAAATCAGAGTATGAAAGAATATTTCCATCATCAAAAGAATACTTAACTACTAAATTGTCAAAATTTACTACTCTGACATGTTCACACAACATGAAATTAAATATTTCATCAATATCATCCAAGAACTTCTTTACCACAAAAAAAAAATATATCTACTAAATTTCATCAAAATCATTCATTTCTATATTTTCAAAACCATTTCTCAATCAAAACAATTCAAGTTCATTTAAAAACAATTCATCAATCAATCATGCATAAAGATATATTTTATTCAACAACTGGTCTCAAACTATTAAAACATAGTCTTCTTATCACAAGTTATATTCAATTTATCAAACAAGAATCAAAAGTTCTTGCATGCTACTTTCTAACATCATTACTCAAAACAGTTCAATTAATCACACCGTATCAAGATAAACAATCAAACTCATTTAATGCTCAAGGACCAGTCAGTCCTGCAAGACAGACTTGAGCACTGATAATCACATATTCAAGTTTTTTATTTTAGAGTACTATTTAAAAGTAACTAAATAGTATAAAAACAAGTTACTAGCTTCTCTTACCTGATGACGATCTCCAAAACAATTCCTTCAAATTAGTTAATGACATTAACCCAATCTTTAGGGATCTAGAACAAGTTAGACGATCTCCAAAACAATTCCTCAAAATTAGTGACATTAACCCAATCTCTAAGGATCTAGAACAAGTTATTATAACAAAATCAAATTTTAGTATAATCTTAATTAAGTTGAGAAAAATATTTTTCTAAACTATCTTACTAAGATTAACGACAAAAACCTAAGAAAAAATAGAGATTAAGGGATCTTTAGATCAAATATAAATTTATTCTATTTGAGATTCTGATGGGTTAGAAATGATCCTTAACTCATTAACTATTACACGGTGTGATCAGATTCTAAAATAGATGAGATATGAAAAAGTAAAATTAGAAAAAAGAGAGAACTGGAGAAAGAGAGAGAAAAAAGAATGTAAATGGAGAAGCAAGGGACGTGCGCTTCTGACTTCTTTTTAAAACTTAAGGTGCCTTACATAAGCAGCAAGTTAAATAATTCTTACTCTATGAAACTAATCAATTAAACCTTATGAAATTAATATATAATTAATTATATATTAAATATATTATAATAATAAATTATATCTAGAAATAAAAATATTATATATTATATAAAATTTTATAATAAAAATGTTAGGTCATATTATTAATAACTTAAATTATAATAATCAATAATAATATAAATACAATTATAATGTAATAAAAATAAATATAATTATTTAACTAAAAATAAATTACATGATAATAATAATTTATTGGTATAAAATATTATTATTATTTAAATTTAATAGAAAAAATATTTTAAAAAATTCTAATGTTATAATTTTTTATTTTAAAAAGTTAATTAGCTTGATCTAATAAATTCATTATATTTTATTATAAATTAAATTTTAATCCAAAAGTAATTACCAAACTTAATATCCAGTCTTTCCTATCGTTATAGTTGTGATGTACGGAAAGTGCTAAGTACACTTTTTACTATTTTTTAAAATGTCTTTATTAAATATATTTGCACCTAAACTAACTTTATTTCTTATGTTTCGAATGAAAATAAGGTAAAAAAAGTCATAAATTTAAACACTATTCGTCTCATGGTGGAAAGCTGATGTAAATACTTTGATCATTTATTGAATAAATTAATATTTTTAAGGTTGAAGAAAGCATATTCAGAATAATCAAAGTTATAACATTGATGTACATAGAATATTAGAGTCAATAATAATATAAAAAACATCAATTTATTGTATAGGAAAGGATAATATTAGTCATGTTTACGGAATAAATCTTTAGTCACGTTTTTCAAACTAAACTAAGTTTTTCTTAATATAGAATAGAGGCTAATTTAGATTGAATTCCAAAGACGTATATCGTATATAATTGGAGGAAAATTTTGAACGAAATTACATCAAATATAAAACCAAAAACAGTAAACAAAACAATGAATAGAAAATAACGTATAAGAAAAACTAAAAGGATCTACTATAACAAAAACTAGCTCAAAAGGATGTTTACATGAAAAAAAAAATGATAAATAAGACAATAAGTACTAGTCTATGCTGAAAATATAGAAAACTTATCTAAAAATCTAACATTAATACAATCTTCAATTAAATACCTATTTTTCTATGAAAAATACAAATATTTACTAAAAACAAAGAATAAAAGAAACATTTCAAGAAATACAATTAGTCTCTAAAAATTATAAACAAATTAATAGTTATCACTTACATGTCATCTCTTGGTATTCACTACTACTCTATTAAGTTATTGGATAGGAGATATTTGTTGTTCTCAAGGATTGACAAATTCTTTATGTTTTTAGAGTCGTAAACATATAGATAAATCTAAATAACATTAGCATACATATATAATGTATTTTAACATGTTAAAAAGAAAAAAAATGCACAATTAAAGCAAGTTCTAAAACTTATCTCCCTTGTAATCAACATTGTTAGTCTAATCTGCCAAAAGATATAAAGTTTTTAGAATTTGTTTTGTTTTCTAAACCTCCTAAGTGGACACCAAGACTCAAGTTGTAGAATCTTAAACATCTACAACTATCAACTTTATCATATCATACAAAATTGTTTGGTGGTGGATAGTTGACCCGAATGTATATACTTTATCTATTGCAAAAATATATGAGAATAAATCAAATACAAGATAAAGAATATAATTGAAAGGAAATTATCTAAGGCCCGTAAGTGTTGGTAGATCTTCAACATGCAACTTAGAGTCAATAGGGACATGAATACCAACTTCTCTTAATCTGTCTAATGTAGTATAATTCCCTTTTTTGCTAACAAGAAGAAGGGAGGGGTTGAGAGTTAATAGAAAGAGGAAAGAAGACTTTCATGTAAGCTAATTTTGTATCCATATTTGACAAAAACAACTCCTTCAAAATGAACTTCATCTCAAACTAAATGAACCATGATTTACTAACATGCAGAGATGGAGGACCAAAGAACTAATGGATGACCATCCTTGTTTAACAACACAAACACATCCTACCAATGGTAGTTGCAAATAGATCATGCGCTTGTGTAATCAATGGTCCTTGTGTGCTCTACTTGACTAAGTCATCCTTCAAAACAAACATTTTGAAACATTTTAGTGTGTCCAGAATTAAGAGTAACATATACATATATATAATTAAGTTGAATTTTTTCTTAGAATAAAGAATTTTAAATAAGGAAGTTGTTTATGTTTATAAAACCATGAGATAGATAACCTATATGTGAAGTTAACGTATTTAGATTATGTATATTAAAGCATATAATTTATTAAACTGAACTTTTATTACGATCGATTTCAATTAATTTATACGTTCAATTGATTAAGATTAAATTGAAATGAGTGAAAAATAAAATTTGAAAATCTAATTATGTAGAAATAATTCTTAATTCTTATCTAAGATGTGATCATATTTTAAATTCAATGAGATATATATAAGAAAAAAGTAAACCGAGAGAAAAACTTAAAAGAGAAAAAGAAAAGTTTACGAAAGAGAGGGGGAGAAAATAGGAAAAAAGAAAAACAAGAAACAATAAAAAAGAAATAAGAGAAATAGAAAGAAAGAAAAAAAAAAAAAAAAAAAAAAAAAAAAAAAAAAAAAAAAAAAAAAAAAAAAAAAAAAAAAAAAAAAAAAAAAAGGAGAGAGAGAGAAGTCGGACAGAAAGATGGGGTGAAGTGACTTATATATAATATATGGTAAATTCACATTTTTAATTTTTTATATAATTTGATTTTGATAAATAATATATTTTAAAATTCTTATATTTAAATATTATATCTATTATTATTAAATTATGCGTTAGGATGAAACTATGTATTAAAATTGTGTGGTTAGTATATTGCATTTGATATATTGATAGTATTTTATTATTGTTTTTACGAAAGTCATATTATTTTATTTATAACAAAAATATTAATTATATTAAAATTAAAAAACTATTGAAACATATTATATTATATATTATATTAAGTAAGTCATTTTGTTATTCTAGTAAATATATATCCTAAATGGAAACCTACAAATACTACTTCAAAATAACATAAACTTATTAAAATTCTTAAAAAATAAAATTAAAGTGACCATCAGAACACTAAGAGATCTATCAAACAAAAATTAAACTTATAAAATAACATATTTGAAGTGTAATATTTTAAAATTTCCCCTTTTTTTAATACCATCATCAATTAATCTTAAAAGATTTTAATTATTATATTTAAAAATAATAATTATGTTTTTTTAATGTTTTCTTTAATTACTTATTTTATCATTATCATAATAATTATAAATTTTTGAAACATCTTAATTATTATATTTAAAATAATAATAAATGTTTTTAATGTATTTACACAAACAATAATACTATTTCTTAACTATTGATAATTTTTATAATATTAAAATAAATTTTAAAAATAAAATGAAATAATAAATTAAAAGATATATCATCAATCTTAAAATATAATTTAAAAAAACGGAAGATCCTTTTTCTATTTCAAGAATTTATTGTGTTTTACAAATATCCAATGATATGGATTCTACAGGGATGAGATACGAACTCATCCTTATTGGAGTATTGTGCCATTCTACTATTGGAACTCATAGCGGCAAAGGTTAACTTTATTCTCTAACAATCTCCTTCTTCATTCTTCAAATTAAATAGTTCGCCTATAGTTGCGGCTCTCACGGTGTCCTAAAAATTCTGGAATCGACCAGTATTATTCGGAAATTCAAGAGACAGTGGTGCAGAATTTGAATCTCATCCTGCGTTCATTACCAAGTATGTTTTGAATATATTTTATATATTTATTTATAAAAAGTCTTTATATCTTTTTTGATACTTTTACATGTAGATATTTTTTCTTAGATATTAGTACAGTGCTTTCTCTTTTTCAGATTTGATATGTAAATGTAATATATTCTCATATCTAATATATCTAATATGTAATACTTTTTTTAGACTTACACATTTCTAGATTTTTTTTTATATTTGATATGGTAGAGTAGTAAGTTTTCAGGTTTGATATGTATCCAGATCTAATATGTAAGTGTAGCACGTTTTCATATCTGATTTATAAGCATTGTGCGTTTTCAGATCTGATTCATGAGTGTAATGCGTTTCTAGATCTAATTTATCAGCGTAATATATTTTTTGATCTGATATGTAAGCATGGCGCATCTCCAGCTTTGATCTGTGAGCATAATGTGTCTTCAGATCTGATTCGTAAACGTTACACATTCCGAGATCTGATCTGTAAGCATGGCGTGTTTCCAGATCTGATATGTAAACATATTACATTCTCATATCTGATCCCTAAGTATAATGCATTGTCCTATAGGATATGTAATATTAGCATTCTGAGATCCTTATATCTATAACGATATCATTTTTTATATACTATGATGCATGGATACAATACATGATATACTTTGTGTAAATCCAAATTAAAATCACGTTTGCTAAACATTGTAAAAATAAATAATTTTAAATTATTTTCATCATAAAAAAATTAGTATTTTGTATATTAGATAATTCATCGATAAGTATCAATAAAGTATTTTATGGATACATGATACAAATTGAAGTATCGATATATCATAGCCAAAGTCTATAATAACATATTCATAACAGTCACGTAGTGTTTCCCATATCCCAAACCTATAGCAATTGTGTAGTCTTTCCAGCTCTATACTAGTAATGTAGTTTGTTTAGATCTATAATAATAGCTTAACATTTTCTAGATATAATAGTAACATAACAGTTCTCATATCTATAAGAATAAGTTCTCATATGTCTATAACAATAACATAAGATCTTTCTTAGATCTATAACAATAGTGTAGTGTTTCTTATATCTATAGAAGTAGCGTAGTGTTTCCCAAATCTATAATAGTTGCGTAGCGTTTTTTTATATCTATAACAATATCATAACATTTTCCAATATACAATAGCTTAAAATTTCCATATAATATATAGTAGTGTAACATTTTTCAAATCTAAGACATAGTATTTTCTAGATATATAATAAGAGTGTTTGTCAGAGTATAATTTAACAATGGACTTTTAACTGAATTAGTGCGATTTTAAAAAATATTTTCCAAAATGAGTAGATTTTAAAAAAATTATCTATATGGATAAGTCGTGTCAGCATACAGGAATTCTTGTGAAGAAGTCGTGCATGCATTACATGGGTTTAAATTTGTAAAAGTAAAGTCTAGCATGACTTCAGTGAGAGAGGAGAATTCATATTTAACCCACACGATTTTGATTGATGTTAATCGAGGTTCGTTTTTCATATTTTAAATAAAGTCATGTCATGATACAAATTTAGTTCAAATTAGATTACACTGAAGTTGTATCACACTAAAGTCGTGTCAAGCTAACATGACTATGTTAGCACCAATGCTAAGCATGTGATTTGATGAAGTCAATAAAGACCATAGCTTGCTGAAGTTTTGATGGATTGGATCTGGACTATGCTAGATCAATGCCTAGCACGTGAGTTGATGAAGATTGCTTCATGAAGAATCTGTTGGAACCATCCTGGACCAGAATTGTTCAAGTGAATGACTTTGAGCCAACATGAAGATGGTTGGGTGATTCGGTCTTGGTCCTTAGTTGGGTTTGTGTGTTGACGTTGGCTTAGTTCTTAATCATTAATGGCATGGTTCATCATTCCTCAGGTGCTAAGAGATTCACAAATATTTTTATTTCAGCCAACATGAAGATGGTTGGGTGATTCGGTCTTGGTTCTTAGTTGGATTGTGTGTTGATGTTGGCTTAGTTCTTAATCATTAGTGGCATGGTTCATCATTCCTAGGGTGCTAAGAGATTCAAAAATATTTTTATTAAAACTGGTTTTAAGAAAAATAGCCTAAACTGATTTTTGCTTAAAAATATTTTTCAATCAATTGAATTTTTAAAACAATTGATTGAATGTGACAGTTATTTCTATTACTACTGGAATCTTTGAATGAGTCAACTAACGTTCAATTCAATCGATTGAATGGTTTGTTCAATTAATTGAACCAGTGACAACTAAGCTGTTTTAAATCAGAATTGACTATAAAAAGGAATTGTGTCTATCATTTTCATAACTTTTGAGATTTCTGAAATATACTTTTGAGAATTCCTAAGAGATCACAAGTGCCCTTTTTGTGCAAACTGTTTTCGAATTGCTTTTCACACAAGAAATTATAAAGATCGTGAATCTTAAAGCAGTTCTTGAGTGAGGATCAATTGCTTTGGTTCTGGACTAGAGTTAAGTCTTTCATACTTGGTCTCAATCCATTTTGTATTGTGTACAGCGTGGTTGATTGATTTGAACTGTATTTTGTTCTTATTGTATTCAATTATTGGAGTGTAATTGGGCAGTGCAGTGGGTTTCTGTACTGGTGTAACACCAGCTGAAGGGTTCAGTGTGGTGGGTTTACTGTTGGGATTAGTAAGTACTGCGGGTAGTAGTTTGTAACTTGTTGGGAGCAAGGGTGTAAAACTGATCTTGGATCATTTTAGTGGAAATCTTTGCTGGTTTGGTAAAGGACTGGACGTAGCCCTTGTGGAGGGTGAACTAGGATAAAAATTCTGTGTTCTTGCTTTTCTCGCAACTCTTCTTGATTGCTATTAGTCAACTGTTGTTATCATCTCAAGGATTAAAATCTAATCATTTTGTTGATTGTATTCTGATTCTTGAAGAGTTCACTAAACTGTTTGATTGAATCTGTAATACTTCCGCTGTATATTCTGAACATCTGTTTACTGAATTGTTTCTAGACAGTCCAGAACTGTGCAGGTAATTGACTTCATAAAGATAATTCATTCTCATTCTTAAATCACTTCCAGTTTTGTGAAAATTTTTAAAGTTCAATTCACCCCCCTCTTGAACTCGGTCCAACCTATTTTTTACAATTGGCATCAGAGCTAGGATCTTGAATCCTAGTCAAGATTTTGATCCATGGTCGAGAACAAGTTACCATTTGCTGAAGGTGCTTCTATTAATAAACCACCTATGTTTTTGGGTGTAAACTATCAATTTTGGAAAGTGAGAATGAAGATCTTCATTGAATCAATTGACCGCGGCATCTGGAATGCCATAGTAAATGGTCCATTCATTCCTATGCATTTTGTTGATGGTGTGCATGTTGCAAAACCCTATGAGTTGACTGATCTTGAAAATAAGAAGATGCAGTATGATTGTGTTGCTAAGAACATACTTCTGCATTAAATCTGGATGAATTCTTCAGGGTGTCACAATGTAGTTCCGCCAAAGAAATGTTGGACATTCTTGAAGTCACACATGAAGGAACCACGTATGTGAAGAGAGCACGCAAACATGCGTTGATTCAAGAGTATGAATTATTCAGGATGCAACCGAAGAGACAATAACAGATGTCCAAAAGAGGTTTGCACACATAGTCAATCATCTAATTGGACTGGGGAAGCAGTTTGACAAAGAAGAACTTAATATCAAGATTTTGAAGTGCTTGGACAGAAGCTGACAGCCTAAAGTCACGGCAATTTCAGAAACTAGAGACTTGACAACACTTACAACTACAGCGTTGTTTGGCAAACTGAGGGAACATGAATTGGAGATGATCAGGCTGAAAGAAATGGAAACAGTGGAGAAAAAGACCAAGAGCCTGGCACTCAAAACTAGAACTGTTGTTCAGGAATCAACTGATGAAAGTTTAGGAGACTGCAGTGAATTCGAGAACCTCAATCTGTTGACAAGAAAGTTTCATAAATTCATAAAGATGAAGAGCAAATTGAAGAATCAACAAGGTAAAAGAGGTAAAAATAAATCTGATTCTGGTTCAACTAAATTTATGTGCTTTAGCTGTGGAAAACAGGGACATATGAAAGCTGAGTGTCCAAGCACCGCAACTAAAGACAAAGCACCAGAAAAGAAGAACAATAAATCTGGAAAAACTAGACGTGCTTATATAGCTTGGGAGGACAATGTTACATCGTCTAGTTGTTCTTCATAAGAAGATATTGAAGTCAATCTATGTCTGATGGCTGGAAGTGATTCTGAAGAATAGTCAGCAGCATCCAGTAAACTAATGTGGTATCTGGATAGTGGATGCTCAAAGCACATGATAGGAGAGGCTTCACAATTGATTTAACTTAAAATGGAAACCAGCAGGATTTTTCACCTATGGAGACAACAATCGAGGAAGGATCCTTGGTGTTGGTGATATAGGAAGCGAGAATAAGGTGATCATAAAGGATGTGCTGCTGGTAGAAGGTCTGAAACATAGTCTGTTGAGTATCAGTCAATTGTGTCGTGGATATAAGATAACATTTGAACCAGAACAATGTATTATAGCAGACTCAGAATCTACTGAAACAGTTCTTGTAGGTAAAAGAGTAAGTAATGTTTATATGCTTAATGTCTCAAGCATCATTCCTAGTCTGAATTGTTTGCTATCCCGAGATGATGAATCTTGGTTGTGGCATAGGAGACTTGCACACATACATATGCATCATCTAAATAGGATTGCATCTAAGGATCTAGTGATTGGTCTTCCTAAGCTTAAGTTTGAGAGGAACAAACTGTGTGAAGCATGCCAAAAGGTTAAGCAAACTAAAAGCTCTTTTAATCGATTAATGTTGTTTCAACAACTAGACCACTTGAGCTGCTTCACATGGATTTACTTGGTTCCTCAAGAACCAAAAGCCTAGGTGGTAATTACTATGGTCTAGTAATTGTAGATGATTACTCATGGTTTACATGGACTTTATTCATTGCCACCAAAGATAATGTTTATCTTGCTTTTAAGAAATTTGGCAAGGTGATTCAAAATGAGAAAGGATGTAGGATTTCTACTATTAAATCAGATCATGGGGGCAAATTTCAAAATGAAAGATTCGATAAATTCTGTGAGAAGCAATGAATTAAGCATAACTTTTCTGCACCTAGAACTCCATAGTAGAATAGAGTGGTGGAGAGGAAGAATAGATCATTGGAGGAGCTGGCCAGGACATTGCTGAATGCAACAGATTTGCCTAAATACTTCTGGGTTGATGTAGTTAGTACAACATGCTATCTATTGAATAAAATACTCATTCGGCCAATCTTGAAGAAGACCCCCTGTGAGTTATTTAAAGGAAAGCATTAAGATTACTACAGATGATGATGAACCAGTGAATCAGAAGATTGTCATAGATCAACTGGTTAAATCTGAAAAAGACAATCAATCGGATGAAGTTCAATCAATTGAAAGACAAGATCAACCGATCGAATCTGGCATTGGAGCAGGAACAACGAGTACTGTACTGCCTAGAGAATGGAGGGTTCTTAAGAATCTATCACTGGACAATATCATTGGTCAGGTACATAAGGGAGTAACTACTAGAAGATCCATGAACCATTTCTGTGAACGTATGGCCTTTGTGTCACAAGTTGAACCCAAGTCAGTGATGAAGCTCTAGAAGATAGCAACTGGATAAATGCTATGCTTAAGGAACTGAACCAGTTTGCGAGAAATGAGGTCTGGACACTTGTTCCTAGATCAAAGGAGATGAATGTGATTGGAATCAAGTTGGTTTTCAAGAACAAGATAGATGAACAAGGTGTCATTGTGAGGAACAAGGCGCGACTTGTGGTAAAAGGATATAACTAGGAAGAAGGCATCGATTTTGTAGAAACCTATACACCAGTAGCTAGATTGGAAGCAATTAGATTACTACTAGCATATGCTTGCATGAAGGGGTTCAGATTACATCAAATGGATGTCAAAACCGCTTTCTTGAATGGGTACATTGATGAAGAGATCTATGTGAGCCAACCTCCTGGATTTGAAGATCACAACAATTTAGATTACGTTTTCAAGCTCAAGAAGGCCTTGTATGGGTTAAAAGCAAGCACCTCGACAGTGGTATTAGAGGTTGAGTAATTTCTTTCTTTCTCAAGGCTATCAGAGAGGGAAAACAGATAAGACCTTTGTAAAATATGTTATGGCCAAGTTCAAGAGGGGGGTGAATTGAACACTTGAAAATCTTTTCACAAATTGTTTGGAGAATGAATAATTTTTATGGAAACTAAACAAGATGATATATTCAGCAAACAACAAAGGTTCAAAGTCAATTCCATCACAATGTCAATAACCTAGATGCAGTAAATTGTTACCAAAAAACAGTTCTTGAATACACAGTATACTGTAAATGCAGTTCTTGAAAAGTTGAATTAAGAAATCAAAGAATTAGATCAACTTCAAGTTTATAAAGATTTTCTGATTAAAGAACCTCTTATTAACAAAATACAAACTATGTTAAGTGTATTAAAACAGTCTTTAATCAATAACAGTGAAAGATTGAGTTTTTTGGAAAAAAACGAACTGATAGACAGTAAACCCAGTAAATTGCAAAACTGCAGATTTACAGAAAACTGATATACTGGTTATTCATAGATTGAAAGCAGTTTAGATTAGACTGTGTTAAAAATGGAATAAATGATTTTAGGTTGTTGCTAAAAATGTTTTCAAAAAAATGATGAAGTTATTCAATTAGCAAGATTCACTTAATTCTGAAAATTCAAGAAAATCAGCAAAAATTAGCAAGAACAGTAAAGAGAGAAAGCAAGAGAGAATCAGGACACAGTAGATTTTTATACTGGTTCACCCAACAACTGGGCTACGTCCAGTCCCTTACACACAGTAAGGATTTCACTAAACTGATCAACCTGATCACATTTACAACACTTGCCTAAAGCAAGAAAGCACTGCACTCTACACCCAACCACTGCTGAACCTACAACAGACCAAGAAACACCACAGAATCCACTATGTGCTTCAAGACCACCCTTGCTGAAACCCACAGCAAGTCACAGTTATACAGAGTCCACAGTCGCAACAATACAAGCACTTCTATACAAAGGAATACAAAGGTAATAAGGAAAGGGTATAGAAGGCTTAGTCTGATGATCGAATCAGTGAAGAAACTGTCTCAGTCAAATGAATGCTCCAGCAACAGTTCAAGAAAACAGTTCTTGATGAAAAAGTTGATTGATCTTGATCACTAGACTCAAGGGTGCTTTTTCTGTCTTTGAAATCTCAAATGTTCGTGCTCAGAAAATGTTTAGAATGATTTTCGTTTCTTTCAAAAATTTCGCGCTAGTTATTTATAGACAATTGTCATTTAAAAATTCAGTCGATTGATTTTTCAAATAGTCGACTGTTTTTCTCTAGTTAGTTAAAACAGTTGTTCAAAACGCAAGTTTTGATTTTAATGATGTTTCAAAACTTTTGTTAATTCAGAAAATACTTGTGGAGCTTATCATTGATTAAGATTGCATGCATCATTGATTAGACCTCAAACTTACCCCAAAACACACACTCCTAAGTTCTAGACCAAGTCTTCAATCTTCACGAAATCTTCATGCATTCCACATATGATCATAAGGTTTTGAACATCTTCACTTGGTTGGCTTCATCAAATCATCACAGTAGCCCCACTGGTGCTACCAATCTCCCCCAATTTGATGAAGACAAACAATGGTGTGTTGAGTCAAAATGCATGCTTGTTCTTCTTTCAATCAGTCTACTGGCTTTCACAAAGCTCCCCCATAATTCGATATCCTGTTAATAATACTTCACAGAACAGAGTGAAGAAAAGCAATAACACAAAGGATAACAACTTTCATTGATATTAAGCACGAGTACATGATAACCATTCATAAGTACATATCGTGCACCAAACTGAACCAGCAAATCAGAGTAGTAACAGTAACATAAAACAGTAAACATCAGCAGCAAAAAATATCACAAAAAACAAGCAAGCAGTAGACTGAACATAAAACTAGACTCCTAGAAAACAACCACAACACTCCCTACACCTGATTCTCCCCCATTGGATTCATCAAATGGACGAGAAACAACCACTAGATATGCAAATGCAAATGCCCTATTCGTCTTGTGGAAAGAACAAAGTCTCTATCCTGGACTGGATGTCTTCTACTTGTGTTTCAATAAACTGGAAGTGCGTTTCACAGTACTGGTGATGACTACGGTTCTGGTTTTCCAATTGATTGAACTGTGTCATCATGAATTGTTCAAGTCTGGAGAAGGAGTCTTGACTAGGAGCAGCAGGTGTTTCTTGTTCTGGTTCAACTTGATCCTCATCTTCCTCATCCTCATCATCATCATCACTTGATTTCTCTTCTTCTTCTTCTTCTTCATCATTAACTGATTCTTCATCAGCTTTGTAAATCCATTTCTTATTCTTCATCTTCTTCAGTTCGATCTTGGTGAGATTTGCAGTAGTAATCTGGTTCAGCGCCTTGATTTCTTCAACAACTTTAGTTTCCACATTTATATCAAAGTATTCAATAAACTATGACAGCAGTATCACATATGGGATGCAATATTCTAGTTTCTTCCCAACTTTGAACAGATGTTCACGAATCATATTAACCCAGTTGACTTTGATCTTATTCATGAGGCAGTACAATGTTGTCTTTATCTTGTTGTTTTTAGCTTATTGCTGCTGTTGATGCACTACTGCTGATCTATCCAGCTCTGTTGATCTTTGGTTCTTGCTGTATTTGGTTTAATCATGTTTGAAGTTAGTTTGGCTTGTATTCCGGAATGATTTGTAATTCTGAATTATTTGTAATGTGATCCAAATTAATGAAATGAAATTATGTGTTTTGCTTATATTTTAATATTAATTTTTATGTTTTGAAGGAGTATCAAAGTATAAGGGAGCAATCACATGTTTCTGGATTGTACTGGCTTGGAAATCTGGAGAAAAACAATTAAGTATTTTTCAGTTCTATTAGTTTATGTTTATGTTTGCTCCAAACCTACTGAGATTACAGATCTTAATCAACTCTTTTAGAGTGCAATTTGTGCAGGTTAGATTTAATGCAACTCAACACACACTTGTTTGCTTTCATCAAATTGGGAGAGATAGTTCGCACTAAGGCTTGCTAAGTGATTTGTTAAAGCCAACAACATGGATCAAAGCTTGCAAAGTGGATTACTTGAAGTCATCATGGATCTTGATGGAGTTTTGGTCTAGAACTTAGGTGGACTGTGATGGAGAGTGTGGTTTTGGTATAAATAAATTTTTTATTTCTTTTTTTAGTTTTATTACAAAAGACAATTAAATTGATAACTTCGATATCTTAGTTATATACATTTTATAAGAAATAATTATTTAAAATTAATGTTACCTTTTATATAAATTATTACGTGAACAATTTTGTACATCTCATAAAACTTTTTATACTTAAAAACTATTAAATTAAATGGTTAGGAACAATTATATTTTTTATTAATTAAATTATTTTTAATTTTATTTTATTAAAAAAGAAAAAGAAATTTCTAAACAAACTCACCAAATATTTATTATTATTATTTCTAATTTTAATTTATGTCAATGTAAAATGAGTAAATATTACATGAGTTATTGAATTTTATTAATAATAATTTATTAGTTTTAATATTTAGATAATATAATTGTTTCTAACCATTTAATTAATTATTTCTTAATAGTTTTTAAGTATAAAAAGTTTTATCATATGGACAAAATTGTTCACATAATAATTTTAAGATATTATTTATTTAACAAATAACATTAATTTTGAATAATTATTTCTTATAAAATGTATATAAATTATTTTATATAATAAATTAAAATAAATATTAAAGATATCAATTTAATTACCTTTTGTAATACATATTAATATTAAAATGTTAAAATATAAGTAATTATTAAAATATAAGTATTAAAATAAATATAAATATTAAAATAATTATTTTGAATAATTTTGAATAATATTAAAGATATCAAATTTAATTAAAGATATACTAAGGTTTTTGAGAAACCTAGTGGCCTCCCTCCCACACAACTACACGATCACAATATTCCCTTATTATAAGACATGAATCCAATCAAGGTGAGGTAAGAAAATAAATAAATATATTTCATTTGTTGAATATTAGACGGTCTAAAGTTGTCTAGGGATGCAATGTTAAATCATTCAACTAATGTGATTTATTCCTAACTAACCCTTGTATGTTGAAATTGTTTACCTCATTTAGAAAAAGATAGAATTAATACTAAAAGTAAAGAATTCAAATAGAATCTTTATGTACTGAGAAAAACTTTCAATATTTTAATATGTTACATTAATCATGAAAACAGAAATTCAATATTTACCATAAAGGAGGGTCACTTTGTCTGTCCTCCTCATAAAAACATCTAATAACCATTAAGCAAAGAGTAATCAAATATGGTACATTTCTACCTATTACTGTAATATCTTAGAAAATAGCTATAGAATAAAAACTAATTTAAAATCTAGTTTTAGAGATAAATAAGATAACAACTATTTTTTTTAACAGAAAAGTTGTTTAAGTAAAAGTTAGTTATTTACTTTTTATTTTTATAACAACCACCAACTCTCTCTCTCCCTCTAAGAAGATATTCTATTTTATTCTAATAAAAACCACCAACTATCTTTAAGAAGATATCCTGTTTTATTCTTATAAAAACTACCAACTCTCTCTAAGAAGATATACGGTTTCATTATTATGAAAACTACCATCTCTCAAACAATTTCTCTTTAAAGTTTTCTACCTTCTCTCTAGATTTGTGATCTCATAGGCTATCAGATTTACAATCAGAGGACATCCCTAGATTCCTAGCGTTGAGTAGATCAAGAGTGTCCGATCAGATTCTTGAATAGAGTTAGGTTGCCTGTGACTTTAGGATTTTTGAGTATCTCTACTCTATAGAGGTAAGGGAAGCTAGTTGCATATTTTTTTTTTATAAATGTTTGTCTCCTTTGAAATAGAAATTTATTTATAATGTTGATATTTGGTAAGGGAAGCTAGTTTGATTATTTTTCATTAACATTGTAATTATTTGTTTATTAATGAATTGGATGAATGTTAATGTATTGTATTATGTAGTATCATTGTTTGTGAATGATGTGGTGTGTGATCGAGACATAGTATCTTCAGGAAAGGAGATACTCGTGTTGAGATTATTAGGATGTGCATTGTTTGGGGATTCTAAGGAGGTATCCTGACTCTACTGGTACATTGGATTCACATGGATGAAGATTACCAGTTGGTGAAGAGTCGAAGGAGGTTCATATGGTCCTGTCCGAGGTTTGAAATATGAGCCCGATCAGAATAGGACATATGGATTAACCCTGTGCATATAGGGTCCGAGGTTTGAAATATGAGCCCAATCGGAATAAACTGTTCGGAACAGTTAGGTGATATATGACAGCTGCACACCTCTTGATGTCTAACTCAATGCACGGGTCTTCTGGAAGTAGAGAGTTTAGTGTCTTTGTTTGTGAGTCAGTGTATGTATGATGTGAGATGAATTATGAAAGATTGAATTGTTGTTGTTTTGTTGAGATAGAAATCCAATTTATGAAAATATATATTGTTTTGAAAACTTTCTAGCTTACCCTTCTTTTTGTGTGTTGTTTTTAAAACTGCGATGATCGTGTATATTACACGGGAGCAGAGAATTTGACAACTGGTGTGAGTCCAGTGAATTGTGATAGAGAAGCTTCATTTTATTTTATTTGTAATTTTACAAATATATTTTATTAAATCTTATGTGGAGACGTATAATTTGAAATACATGATGAATGTATGAATTTTTATATTAAATTTTTATGCAATAAAGTTTCTATTATATGAAAACTATGAGATGTTACAATTACTATTAACTGAAATAGAAATTAAGAATGAAGATAATGTTGGATTAATGAGAAAGAGAGCACCCATAAACATAGGAACCAATCCCTTGATAATTTATATTCATCTCTTAATAAATAATTATTTAAAATTAATATTATTTATTTTTTGAATAAGTAATACCTTCAAATTTATTATTTGAACAATTTTACACATATGATAAAACATTTTATACCTAAACTATATTAAAATATTATTAATTACATGGTTATAAAACTCATATTTTATTTTAATTAAATATTCTTTTACTTCGTTTTGAAAAATTTTAAAAAGATAAATTCAAAACAAACAAACTAATTATTTATTATTATTTTCATTTTAAATCGGTATCAAACTATAAAATATTATATAACATTACCTATGTTAGTAGTAACATTAAAGTTATATTCAACTTAATCAATAATAATAAAAAATTTAATGTATAAATATTTTACATTTATAACTTGATGAAATCATAAATTTTTATAATAACAACAATTTAAAAATTAAGATTAATAAATAATAAAATATTTATTTATCAATTATTTACAATAAAATTATATTTTTATTTTATTACAAAGATAATTATATTGATATGAATTTATTATATCAAATTATCTATATACATGTTATAAAGAATGATTATTTAAAATTAATATTATGTTTTAAACAAATAATATCTTAAAATTTATTATTTGAAAAAATAATAAAACTTCTTTTACATAAAATCTATTAAAATTTATTAAACAAATGGTTAAAAAATTATCTTTTTATTCATGAAGTATTATTTACCTTTTGTCCTTATAACTTTTAAAAAATAAAAGAATACCAAATATCTATTATTATATTAAACTTAATTTGCATTAGTATCGAATTAATGAATATTATATAATATAAATAAATTTTATTAATAATAACTGTTATATTCAGCTTAACTAACGATAAAAAATTATTTAATTTTTAAATAAATATTTTATATTTTTAAATTTGATTAAATCCTAATTTTTATAATAAAAATAATTTAAAATTGAATTAAATAAATAATAAATTTATATTTCTTAATTAATTATAATAAAATTGTATTTCTATTTTTATTTTTATTACATAAGATAATTAAATTGATATCTTGAGTATTTTTTAACTTATTATATAAAATTATTTATATGCATTCTATAAGAAATAATTATTTAAAATTAATGTTACTTTTTAAATAAATAATGCCATAAAATTTGTTAGGTGAACAATTTTACAAATATCATCAAACTTTTGATTCTTCAAAGCTATTGAAACATTATTGAACTAAATGGTTAGAAACAATTATATTCTTTATTAATTAAATTATTCTTAATTTTATTTTATAAAAAAAGACAAACGAAATCTCAAAATAAACTCAGCAAATATTGATTATTATTATTTCTAATTTTAATTTATGTAAATATAAAATTAAAAAACATTACAGGAGTTATTGAGTTTTATTAATAATAATTTTAAGGTAATATAGTTTAATAGTTTTAATATTTAGATAAATATTTTATATTTATTATGTTTATGTAACCACAAATCTTTATATTATTATTATTATTATTCAATAACTAATTATTTAGAATTAATATTATTTCTTAAACTGGTAATTTCTTAAAATGTGAATCTTTTGATAATTTTGAACTGATGACTTAGATTTTTCTATACAAAATTAAAGTAGTATTAATTAATGGTTAAAAATCTATATTTTGTTTTCATAAAACATTTAGTTTTCCCCAATAAAAATTTAAAACAATTTGAAAAAAAATCATCAAATGTCAATTTTTTTTTTACATTACTATAAAATTAAAACATATGATATAACATTAATTAATTCTATTATTAGTATTTTTAAAGTTATATTGAAATTAACTATTAGAAACAAAAACTTTTGTATTCAAATAAAAATTTTATATTTGTTAACTTGATGAAATCATAGATTTTTATAATAACAACAAAGGGTGGTCTGATAAGCCCAACAACCTTGTAGGATAGGCTCCCGATAGGCTCAACAACCTTGATAAGATATGCTCTGATACCGTATCAAGAAGTGGACTTTAAGCCCAACTCAACCTTACAAAACCGACTTATAAGAAAAGGTTTGCACCCACTTTATAAACTATTGAAAGACCTAATCTCTAGTCAATGTGGGATCTCCAACAAATTTAAACTTAATCTTAATAAATAATAAAATTTTATTTATTAATTAATTATAATATTTTTAGTTTTAGTACAAAAGATAGTTAAATTGATACTTTTAATCGATATTTTAATTTATTATATCAAATTATCAGTGGACATTTTATAAAGTATAATTATTTAAAATTAATATTATGTTTTAAATAAATAATATCTTAAAATTTATTATTCTCTTTGACACCTTAGAATGCATGTTATTGGTCTCTATTTCTTTTATTTGGTGCTCGCCTTCTACGTTCCTATTGCATTGCATTTACAAGGTTAGTTTATTAGGTTAATGAAAGTCATGTTGTTCGAGATGAAAGTCTTTAAACATATAACCCTTGTATCTTCAAATTGTTGGCATCATCTTCGAAAATAAAAAGATAGAATTAAAAACAAAAAAGTGGAGAATTCAATTAAAATTGATATGGAGTTTCACGATATTTTAGTTATATTAAGCAATGAAAATACGGATTCAATGTTTTCCATAAAGGAAGGTCACTTGTCCCTCAGACAATCGTCATTCCGCAATAACCATTAAGCATTAAGCAGTGTGACATACATATGTTACATTTCTACCTATTAACTGAAATAGAAATTAAAATTAGAGATAGCATTAGATTGACAAGAAGGAGTGATGGAAGAAAGACCGAGCAAGGCCCTATCATGAGATCCATGATCAGATACTTTGAAACTTATAAAGAGTCAAAAACACCTACTCAGATCAAGATGCTGAGAACTCTAAACTTTAGAGGCCATTTATAAAAATGTAAAAATATTATAGAAGACTTTTGCTTTGTAAAATAATCCCTAGGTGTTTTAGGGTTGAAATCACCTAGGTTAGAGTTAGATTCTTTAGGTGGCAATTCCTTCTAGAAGGAGCCACATGGCACATGCTCATTGCATGTAAAAGGGATTATTGTACTGCAACCAGTAAAATCAGTTACCTAAAATGTGAAAAAAGCTGATTGAATTTTTCTGACAAACAAGCTAAATGATAAAATAGTTGATTAAAATTTTCTTTCTAACACTTAGGAAAATTTCAACAACTTCAGAAAAAAACAATTAGCTAAAATTTGATTTGAACCAATTAAAAATCTTTAAACAGTTACAGTTTACAAGTAAAACCCAATGAAACACATTGAAAGTCCTTTTCACAACACAATTTTATACAAAGTTAGTGTAGAATAAACTGATCAAGTGTTTTGCACAAAAAACAACTAGCTAAAGCGGGAACACAGTTGACTAAAAGTTTTAAAGCAAAGTTGTAAAAATGGTTTATCCAATAGTGCTGTCAAAAACAGAACCAGATTTCAAGTATTTCAATTTGCCAAACTAACATACAAATATCAAAATTATTTTGAACCAAGATTGATTGAACTTGGATTGTGCAAAATATATTTCTAGAAAACCAGTTGGCTAAAACATAAAATAGTGAACAAATTTTTCACAGCAAAGATCAAAACCAGTTTTTGATTAAAGATTTACTGAAATGTGAATGAAATGTGAATTAATCAAGTGTTTTGAATTGTTACAAGATGACGTAATTGCTGGAAATGATTTGATTATCAAGAAACTTAGTCAAGATCAATTATATAAGCATTTCAGAAAAAACAATTGGTTAAAATCTCAATTTATTTGACTACTTTTGCTGTTAGTGTTGACTATTTTCATTTTTAACAAGCTATTTATACCAGTAAAATAGAAATGTGCATCTTTTCTTCATTATTAAAGACAATAAAAAAAAAGTGAAATGGTTTATTTGAACAAAGATATTTGTATACTTGCTAGTTTGATGGTTATTTTTAATATTTTCAGAACATAAGGATTAAGTTATTTTTAGAGTAAATATAAAAATTACAATTATTTATGAATTATTTTTAATTTTTTAAAGCTAATTATGAACGAAAGTGCTCTCCACTATTATATTACAAAGAATTACAAAGAATAGAAGATATAAAAAGAAGAAAAACTTCTCAGAGTTCCGTTAGAAGAATTTTTATTACTTTTTTTCAAATACTCTAATTTTTTTATAATCCTTAAAGTTAGGTGTTTTGAAAAATTATTAAACATTTAAATAAATGTTCATTTTACAAACATAAAATTATATCTCAAAACATAATGGAAAACCGCTATAACAATAAATAATTATAAAATATATGTCATAAGAAAAATAATTAGTCTTAAAAAATATTTAGTAGGTAATTGTTGGATCAATTGTAGATTTTCCGAAAACAATTAATGAAGAAAATTTTGAAGATGAAGAAAATTTAGAAGATTAAATAGGATCAACAACACTAATGCACAAATATATATTAACATGATGATGATAAGATATATTGTAGATGACATTCCTCTATTTTAAGTGATAGCTCTTATTTTCTAGAGATAAAGCGATATCTTCTCACATAGAATCCTAAGCTTTATTAATCCTCATCTTTATACTAGAAAGAAGTAATGTACTAATAAGTGTCTACAACTATATTATCAGAAAGGAAAATATATCTTGGTTTTGTGGTACCTCGTGCACAATTAAACGTTTATTCCTTTTTAGAAACAGTATGCTATTAGTGTCTAATGTTAAAACAGGATATTGTACTTATGACTATTAAATATAATTTACCATAATATTTCGTGTCAACTTCCAATTATATTTTTTTTAAGTATTTTCATTCACCAAACATTTTTAATTTTTAGTTTTGGAATCATTTAAAAAACATACAACTAAGAAGGGACAACTAATAAAAGGAAGTCCAGTCACACAAATATTTGTACACTTATAACTATCACATTATAAATAATAGAAGATATCAAAACGACAAAAACTTATCAGAATTCCTTTAGGAAAAATTTCATTGCTTTTTCTCAGATATTCTAATCTTTAATCATTATAAATAAGTTAGGTTTTATGAAAAATTATGAAACATTTAAATAGATATTTATTTTACAAGCCTAAAATTAGGTCTCAAAACATCTTAAAAGAGCGTTATAAAAATATTTTGATGGTAAAAATGTATAATATAGTTGTTGTATTATAAAATAAGAATAATCTGTCCATTTGAAGTCAGTTTAATGACATTCGTGACAAGTTAAAGGTAAGCTAATCGAGTTTATCATCTTACCTGTGAAATAAACTCAATTAACAAACTTAATAAGATTAAGTACAAATTCATGTTGCTAATGAGACGAATTCTTCCTTCACTTCCGTACATTCTTCTGGTACCTCTATAAATTTTGAATTTCCTAAACTGCCTATTTTGTGAAGACAAAATTGTCCTTTAGTTTGATTGATTGGATTGTGAGTTTGAATTCTAAAATCCGGAAAAGATCAAAGTACAAAATCTGAAATTAATTTTGTTTTTCTAAAATAAAATTTTGGATTTGGATATTCAGGAAGTGGAAGTTGGCTTTCGGAATAGGCAATTTCTGAAAAAATGAATTTTTAAACACACCACCTATGGTGTGTTATGAAAGCTAAATTTATATTATGAAAGAAGTCAATCTAGAAGTGAAATTTAATCTTTTAGATTACACTGTTCCAGAATATAAATTTAATTTTTGAAACAGACTATTTCAGAAAAAAAAAATTAGATTGAAGTGAGATGTTTCAACTTTGGAGCTGACTCCGAATTTACATGTTGAGATTAGTAGCTTGATAAGGTCTGTTGTTTTGTTTGAAAGGTAGAATCTTGAATTTGAAGTTTCTAACTGCATGTTTTTGTCTTTGATAGAAGAATGTGACAACTTTAGTAATACAAACCATACAAGGAATTTGTTAGAGGATGAATTTTAGACTTGGATGATGGCTATGACTCTTCATGGTGACTCTTTCTTCACAATGGCGGTGCAATTTGAGAAATCTGAGGTGTGGGATATATGGAAGTGTAGAGTTAAGTGAGGATAAATCATACATTACATACTTTAAGTATATCAGGAATAACTTCTCCCATATCAATTGTAATTTGTTATTCATATGAGTAAAAGTAGGAGCACATTCCATCAATCCTATGTCTTGAAGAGGATCTAAAACATATTTTCTTTGACGGAATAAATTCCAGTTTGATTTCTAGCTCCTTCTAATCCAAGAAAATATGTTAAATCACCAAGATTCTTAATTTTGAAAGTCTTATTGAGAAGATTAGTTAAATTTTCAATTTCAATAATACTATTTCCAGCCAATATGATATCATCAACATAAACTAAAGCAACAATACTAGAGATATTAGTATGTTTAAGAAATAGAGAATGAGAGGCATTTGGCCGAGTATATCCTTGTGAAAGAAGAAAGGTAGAAAGTTTTCATACCATTGCATGCTGGCTTGTCTTAGCCCACATAGAGATTTGTTTATTCTACAAGGCTGACCAACTAAGTTTTTGTGCATACCTGAAGGAATCTGCATATACACTTCTTCATAGAATTCTCTATGCAAGAAAACATTATTAACATGTAATTTTTTAAGATACCAAGATACCAATTATTAACAGTAGCAATAGCAAGTAAAAATCTAATAGTGGTTAACATAGCTACAAGAGAAAAAGTACCAAAGAAATTCAGACCTTCTAATTGGGTGTATCCTTTAGCAACAAGCCTAACTTTATACCTATCTATGATACCATCCATCTACATCCTATGACATATTTATTATGTGGTAGATTAGTCACAGTCCAAGTATTATTACTCTAAAGCACTAATTTCATCACTCATAGGCTTCCTCTAATGAGAGAGTACTTACAGGCTTCCGATAGTTCTTAGGCTTATGATCAGTGTCAATTGCAAGCATAACATGTTTAAAATTAGAAGATAACCTGTAATAAGACATATATGAAGAAATCAGATATTTGTTGCAAAAGGCTTTCTCATTCTTGGTTGAATTAATTGTTACCCGATAATATTTTAGATATGAAGGGGCATTTCTAACACAAGTAACACGTCCATCAATCTGATTCAAATCATTAGTAACACAAAGTTGATCTATAGGAGATAGCATTTCTAGATATTTCTATGCTATGGTTAATCAAACTAAACACCAAATACCCTTTAGTGTTGGTTTTATAGCCTAAAAATTATCCAGGATTAGCTCTCGGTTGAAGCTTGTTTCTTTAAGTAGTAATAGTGCTTATGTAACAAAGGCAACAAAAAACCTTTATGTTAGAATTATCACACAACTTATCACACAATTTTTCAAAAGGAGAAACGTTATCAAGATAAGGAGTAGGAATTCTGTTTATAGAAAAATAGCATGTTCAATAGCATAACACCAAAGTTAGTCATTAAGATTAGTTTGATATAATAAGGCTCTAACTACATTAAGGATATGTTGGTGTTTCCTTTCAACAATAGCATTTTGCTTAGGGGTTTCAATGCAAGTGGTTTGATGAATTGTGCCACAATAATCATAGAAACTATCCATTTTAAATTCTACACCATTATCAGATCGTATACATTTAATGGTTTTCTGAAACTGGGACATAATATATTCAACAAAATAAATCCAACATTTCCTAGCTTTAGATTTATTCTTTAAAAGAAACAATCAAGTAAAATGAGTATGATCATCAACAATAGTCAAGAAATATTTATTACGATTCATAGAAATACTAAAGCATGGGCCTCATATATCAACATGTATAAGATCAAATCTATAAGTAGTGCGAGATTTACTATAAGAAAAAGAAAGTTTTCTTTGCTTAGCCAAATGGAAAGTGTTACAAACAAAGTCATTCTTACTATTAATGACAGGATATTGTCTTTTCATTATCTCGAGCCTTTCAGCAAATAAATGCCCCATTCTCATGTGCCATATATCAGGAATGCAATCTAGTGGTAGTATTTAAGTAACATGAAAGATTATTTCGTAAATATATAGCATATAATCCAACTTCAACTTCAACTATATCAATAATCTCTTTGGTCTTTATATACTGAATAATGCAAGATTTTGAAGAGAAAATAAGTTCAAGATTATGACTAGAAACTAATTTAGAAATAGAAATCAAGTTATAGCTAAAATTAGGTATATATAAAGCATCTTGCAAAAATAGTTTTCTAGGAATTTTAACAGTTCCTTTATGAGTTGCATTAACATGTTTTCCATTAGGGAGCTTAACAATGATAGGCACAATAGTATTATAAGACAGAAAATTTTTAAGGAGCAAGATACATAATTTGCAGCTCCTGAATCAATAATCCAATACTCTTTATTTTTGCTAAAATTATTAACAGAACAAATTTTATCATCATGATTATCATTCATATTTGAATTTTGACCAATGGAAGTGCTGAGAGATCCAAATTGATTAATTTGTATGGGTGTTAAATCAACATTGTTATTAACTCCAGATTTCTGAATTAGACTTATGAGAGCCTGGTGTTGTTGTTGTGTCAAAATGAAATCATTTGATTCACTCAAATTATGCAAAACAGAATCTTCTACATTTCCTCAATAAAACTATTTTTGGAATTGTGAAATTTGTACCCAAGAGGAAACCCATGTTTCTTATAGCATATATTAACCATGTGACCACTGTTATCACAATGAACACACACCTTCTCGCCTTTCGTATTTTTATTTTATTAATTGGGGAAACCGTGCTTTCTACAGCATACTGCCTCTGTGTGTCCTATACGACCACAAAATTTGTAAGTATGAGCGTTAACAGAATTGATAAATTTTGTATTATTAATCTTTACTTCATTTTGAATAAAAATTTCATTGAGTTGCATGTCTTGCTGGGAAACATCTGAAATTTTTTTGGCTATATGGCTATTATGTTCATATGAGACTTTGCATTAGAATACTACTCGTTGAGACCATTCAGAAATTGCATAGTCTGGGTTAGGTCGGAAATTGTCCAACTCCTCCCATATGATTTGAAGCTTGGTAAATTATTCGGTAATTGAAAGATCTCCTTTCTTGAGAGCAACAAAGTTAGTTTTCAACTTAAACCCTAAACCCTAAACCCTAAACTTAAAAATGTGGAACAGATTTTCCTGGAAATACCTAGACTTCAATAGTTTATAAGTGGGTGTAAACCTCACCTTACAGGTTGATTTTGTAAGGTCGAGTTAGGCTTCAAGTTCTACTATATTTGTTCAAAAATGGAATGTAAAATCCAAAAAACTATCGTTTGTTTTATCTTCGCCGAGCCAAATACTTCTGATCATTCTTCTCAGGTTTGGGCATAGTCCCATCCATGAATTCAAACTTATTTTTGACACTTAACACAGAATTCATGGATTGGTTCTGAGAATGGTAATTGTTACCATCAAGAACAGGCGAGACAAGACAATTTACAGGATTTCCAATCCGATTACACAATTTCGTCATAGAATCCTAGATTTTTCTTCATCGTTCATTCCCAACCGTGAGTGATGTGCTTGTCATTGTCGTCATTGCATAATCTGATGTGTTTGTTGTCATCGTTCGTGTCATCCACTGCCAATTGTGCCATTGCTACATATACTCTTACATGTTTACCTTTGTCGTTGTCATTAACAAGCTTGAGCCTAAGTAGATATTTAGTTTCTTCGTATTGAATAGTAGTTTATTTCTAGATTCTTCGTCATCAACAATCGCATTGAATTTAGAAAGAGTTATTATCATTAGTCAATGAAAAAAAATATTTATATTGATTTAATTAGTGTCAGATTTGGATAATTTCTAGTTTCGATTTAACCTATTTTTTTATGTAAAATTAGTTTAGAATCGAGGTAGTATTGTTTTCATTAAAATATCATTCTAAACATATATCCTTGGCATTTGGTTCTCATTCCTAATTTCAAATAATCTGTGAGCTTATTTATTTGTTTTTTATCTTGCTACTCTTTGAATAAAATAAAACTTGTTTATATATAATACAAATTTGTATTTATATACTTGTTCATTCTATTTTTCACCAAAGTAGCTAGCACTAATTACTTTTTCCATTGCAATATCAATAACTATGCGAGCACTAACTACCTTTGCCACTATAACATTAAACAATTGGAGAAACTTTCTCAGTTTCTATTTTTTTCTAAAATTCTGGAGTCTACAAATTAGGCTATGTAGAGTGTAATATAAGCTATTTTTTTTGTGTTTTATTACCTAACACTAACCTAAATCTAATAATTAAAATTTTCATTGTCTATGTTGTAATTGCTTAAGGAGATTTAAATAAAGAAAAGAACGTATGTGCATTCCATATTAAGTCAGTTGACTATTTGAAGACTGATCAAGTGATATTGGCACATCAACAGTGTGTCATATTGAGCATTCCACAAAAATCATTCTTTGTTGTTACATAGTGCATTCGTAATGTTAATCCAATTTTTCACTATTTGAATTACTTTGAATTAATTGATTAAAATTACAAAATATGATGGTGAAGTTATAAATGTTTTCTTTACGTCGGTGGCCAAGCAGGAAAGCTAGTTGGTAGTATGTACCCATGACTGCTAGAACTCTTACTCTGTGAGAGAGTCTCATGATGTCTCAGTTCCTTCGTATGGGTGGTTCTTTCCTCTGTAGTTTCTCCCACATGTAACTTAGTTCTATTTTATTTATCTTGTGCATGCGAAATTTGTCTAAATTTAAAACTGTGGTGTACAATCACTACAAAAGAAAAATGATTTCAAAAATTAATTTATTGGTCTCTAAAATGATAAAATTTGTCCCTAATTTAATTTAATTAGAGACTAATTTGAAATCTAATAATAACAAGTGACTAAAACTTCAGTAGTTAAATTTAAATATCAATTTAGATCCTGATTCAGAAACCAATTTAGTTACTCTAAGTAGAAACTAATTTAGACACCAAATATATAGAAACTAATATAACGACCAATTATATAAAAACTAATTTACTGACCAATTATATAAAAATCAATTTAATGATCAATTTTATTGAAACTAATTTAGTGATAAAATATATAAAAGCTCACTTAGTGACCAAATATATAAATACAAAAAGATTGTCACTATATTGATCTCTAAATAATCATAATATTATATTTTTCAATAATTGAAGTTGTGATACCATATTTTTTATTTTATAAAAATAATTTAAGATAAAAAATAAATTTATTTTTTAATTTGAGAAGAGAAATAAAAAAATATTTTTTATTTTCCTCTTTCGCTATCACCGTTTCTATTTTTTTTTCTTTTAGTCTATATTTTTTTTTTTAATATTTATTGGATTAGATATTGTGTCAGTATAACATGCATTTATGCTATCTAAAGTTTTTTTTTATCAAGTTAGATGTTAGTTTAAACATTATAAATTAATATCAAATGTTGCTTTCATGTTTAGTCTTTGATATTAAAGACAGAAGCAAGAAAATTAGAAATTAATTTTTCCATTATTCAATCTCCTTGTGGACACATGTTCCGGAAAATCTATGTCATAAAGAAAATAATTAGCCCTAGAAATAGGTAATTGTTGTTGTAAGGATTATCTTTAAAATCTTTGAAAATAAGGAATGATGAAAATACACTAATACAAATATGCATTAATATAAAATATTAATGTATGACCATTTTTGTTAAAAGCACTATATTATCTGAGCTCATAATTACATCTTAATGATAGTTAATAATTGTTAAAATTCTTTTTGCATAACATTAAGGTTGTTACTTTCTGCTAAATTTCATAAAAGGTTAATTAACTAGATAGACTCTATGGACATGAAAGTAAAATGGTGGGGTGCATTTTGCAATAGCTGTACACATATACACTTTCATTATAAGGGTGAGCAAATTGAAACTTGCTTGAACTATGAACATTCATGTTTAACAAATTCAAAGAGCTTGATGTAGAAATCCTTGGTCTTGTGTTAAAAGTTTATCCACATTATGAAATTGCTACAATAAACAAGAGATGTGAATTAATTAGTGATCATGGTAATTGGTCATTGTAACATTAAATAATAGTCTTGCTTGTCCAGGTGTCATGTATTTATTAGATTTCTGAATGTCCTTTTGTAGAGGATGAAGATCTTAAAACATGTCAACTCCTCAAGTTTTCATTCTCTATTATATACTTTTATATTGAGAGTCTTTAGTTATTTGCACAACATACTTATTTTAATTTGGATATTATTTTCACAATAAACAGTAATACTACTGAAATGTAATTTCACAATCACTAAATTCTACTAATAATATTGAGTTAAAGATGTCCTTTTACAAGTTACTTTGTAATATTAAAATAACTTTTTACATTCACGGCTGTTTATTAAAATTTAAAATGTGTTTGTCTTCCATAGTCATTTGTCAAGACTAAACCTCTTTTACGTAAAGGTAGAGTAGGACGTGGAGAGATACATGGGTTGTACATAAAGTTTATAAGGAAAGTCTGTTATTTCTCCTAAATTCTAAAGCTATACCTGCTAATCCAGTAATAAAAACTCCATTACTCCTTTACAATCCTTAACAAATACGTACACTTCAAGTTGTAGTCAAACTCAATCCAAACAATTGAATTTTTCAAGGTTCTATGATCAAGTCATGGCCGAATTTGGTCTGGACGTTACATTACTCTCTTTATCAAAAACCTATTAACATAAGCTACATAAGTAGGGTACATACTAGAGAAACGTTTATAAATTAAAAAAACACACACATAAAGTTTAAGAAAATATATGTTTTAAGGTCTATAAATAATTAAAAGGACAAAGTGTACAAAATAAAAATAACATTATTTTAAATCTTTATATTTGCATACAGACATATGATAATTATCCTAATCACTTCTTGTAATCTAGTGTGGAGAGCGTATAAGCATGGTTGCAATTTCATCTTTAGTAGTTATATTCATATATGTTTCCTCATCAAATCTGTCACAATCATTAAAAAAAAATGGATTGTTTCAAGAAATTAAGGACTATTATATAAAATAAGGATTATTGGAACTAAAACCCTTTCATACTAATCCCAATTAGCTTAGATTGAGTATGGTGGATCTTGCTACCATAAAGGAGAGTCACTTGTCTCTCATAGACAATCACCACTTCTCCTAATAAAAAGGACCCAATAACCATTAAGCAAAGAGTGGCGAACACATGTTATATTTCTACCTACTAACTGAAATAAAAATTAAGAATGAAAATAACATTAACATTGTATTAATGAGAGAAAAAGAGAGTGACAAAAGAACATTGTTTCAGAATCTATATACATTTTCTACTAAATAATTATTTAAAATTAATATTATTTTTTGTAAATAAGTACCTTCATATTTATTATTTGAACAATTTTACATATATGATAAAACATTTTATACAAAAATTCTTTTAAAATATTATTAATTAAATGATCAAAAAACTTATATTCTATTTTAATTAAATATTCTTTTATTTCATTTTAAAAAACTTTAGAAAAACAAATTCAAAAAAAACTCACCAAGTATTTATTATTATTTTTATTTTAAATTAATATCAAACTAAAAAAAAATATATAACACTAAATAATCTTACTTGTAGTAACTTTAAAGTTATATTCAACTTAAGAAATAATAATAAAAAATTTAATATTTAAATAAATATTTTATAGTTTTAGCTTGATAATTATTTCATATTTAGCTTGATAAATATTTAAATTTTTATTTTTATTACAAAGATAATTATATTGATACTTTTAATAAATGTTTTAATTTATTATCTCAAATTATCCATCTACATGATATAAAGAATAATTATTTAAAAATAATATTCTGTTTTAAACAAATAATACCTTAAAATTTAGTATTTGAAAAATAATAAAACTAATTTTTACATTAAATATATTAAAATATTATTAAATAAATGGTTAAAAAATTATATTCTTTATTCATAAAGTATTATTTTTACAAACAACTTTTAAAGAATAAAAAAATACCAAATATCTAAATAAATATTATATATTTTTAATTTGATTAAATCATAGTTTTTATAATAACAATAATTTAAAATTAAAATAAATAAATAATAAAATTTATATTTCGTAATAAATTATAATAAAATTTTATTTATTCTTTTAGTTTTATTACAAAAGACAATTAAATTAATAACTTTGATATTTTATTTATATATATTTTATAAGAAATAATTATTTAAAATTAATGTTACTTTTTAAATAAATTATTACGTGAACAATTTTGTACATCTCATAAAACTTTTTATACTTAAAAACTATTAAAATGTTAATTAAATGGTTAGAAACAATTATATTTTTTTATTAATTAAGTGATTTTTAATTTTATTTTATAAAAAAGGAATTTCAAAACAAACTCACCAAATATTTATTATTATTATTTCTAATTTTAATTTATGTCAATTTAAAATGTATAAATATTACATGAGTTATTTAATTTTATTAATAATAATTTTAACGTAATATAATTTATTAGTTTTAATATTTAGATCATAATTGTATCTAACCATTTAATTAATAATTTCTTATTAGTTTTTAAGTATAAAAAGTTTTATCATATGGACAAAATTGTTAACGTAATAATTTTAAGAAATTATTCATTTAATAAATAACATTAATTTAGAATAATTATTTCTTATAAAATGTATATAAATGATTTTATATAATAAATTAAAATAATTATTAAACATATCAATTTAATTACCTTTTATTCAATAATATTATTATTATTATCTTAAAATATTATCACAAATATTTTTGTTATTATTATTATTATCATAGTTATAATTGTTATCTTTATAAATAATAATATTATTCCTATTATTAAGTTTATTTTTATTTTAATTATTATTATTATTATTATTATAACTATTTTGTTGACGAATCAAATTAGTTGATAAATTAATAATTTAATTAAGAACTATTATTATTAATATTATTAATATTTTACCCAATGGATCCTCTAATTAAGTATTATTATTAGTATTTATTAATATTTTACCGACTCGATCAATAATTATTCATTTATTAATTTAAAATTTTTTTTTGATTACGTTTATTGGTATTCCATTTTTCATGTTTACATTTTTTTCCAATCAAGCTAGCTAGTGGTAAAAATTACATTCATAACAAAACTGTATTTTTAGCAAATAATTATGTTGAGAATAATGTAACCCCCACCCCGTTAGGATAAGAACAAAAGAAAAAAAAAAAATCCACTACCGTAAGATAAGAAGCAAAACACCCCTTTTCACTTTCTCTCTCTCCTTTCATTCTCCACATCTCTCTCCCTTTTCTCTTGATTTTAACCCTCTATACTTTCTCTATTCCAGAATCTAATCAAGTCCCGCACTATCTGAGAATCCTAGGGCCATTTCGAAATGATCAAAATCTCAAACAGAGTAAGTTCATATTTGCTCTAAAGATCTTTTGTTCTCTAATTTTCGTTAAGTATTTGTCATCAATATTGGTGGAAACAGTTAAGAAAAGTGTTCCTCTCAACTTGACTAAGATTATACTAAAAGTTGGTGTTGTTTGGAAAACTTGTTCTAGATCCCCAAAGTTGGATTTGTGTTGTTGCCTAATCGGTGGAATTGATAGGGGATCGTTGTCTGAGGTTAGAGAAGCTAGTTTTTACCTCAAATAGAGATTTATGTTAGAATATATGTGTGGGTGACATGGTCACCAATTTCAAAGCTTCTTTGCATAAATTATTTTTGCATGAACGTGAATTATTTTCAGTTGGAAAATGAGTTTGATGAATTTGCTAGATGTATGTTGTTATAATGTTAAAACAAGTTTTTAGGTGATATTTCATGATTTAATCATTAAGTGTTGTTATAATTGTGGAAAATTCCGATATTACTATTATTTGTAGATTGAATAGGTATTGATGCCAATGATTGAAAGATGAAGTTGATGCCATATATTTAGGATAATGTATGAGTTATGCTTGTTTGAGTATATTAAGTATAGCACGCCTATGTTTAACAGAGATCCTCTAGCTTCATTGATGATCTAAGTCACGTAGACTAAGATATCAGGTGGTGAGAAGCTGATGAGGGAGTTCATACACATCGGAACCGTTGGTAGACACTCGGTATTGGATGTTTGAACTTACTCTAATCCTTTCTCTTATATTCGATGGCAATCTAAGTCTTAGGTGTTGGATTAGTCATTTCTCTTAGATTCGCTGGTAATCTATGTCTTGGGTATTGGATTAGTCCTTTTTCTTAGATTTGAGGAATCTAAGTCTTCCGGAAGATGATAGGTATATGTGTGACCTATATGTATTGATGTGGTCCATGTGAGAACTTTATGTATGATGTTGACTGATAAGCGTTAACTATTAGTTGATTTTATGCATATTTGGTGCTGATTTTATTATTAATTCGGTTTAAATTTGGACTTTTTATGTTTGTTATTATTCATTTTGTTATTTAATGCGTTTTATTGTGAAAAGAGCGATTTTGGTTGAGAATTAGGTCAAAACTGAAGAGAGAGAAAACAAAAGTGTTGAATCAGAGGGAAGGAACAGAAAAAGGGGCATAAGAGACTTTTCGCTTGAGCGAAGAATACAACTTGGGCTAAACCTCACTCAGACTTTTCATAAGGAGACCGTAATTTGAAGGCGTCAACACTACCGAAGCATGAATTACGAAATAACAACCGCAATTTGACCCAATGCAATGAGCTAAAGCTATAAAATGCAAAAGCTAGGTCAAACGAAGGGCATCTTATCATTCATCACTCGTTGGGAGATTCTTGGAGCATTGTTCTTGATCAAGATCCTTTCTGTTTCTTTTCTCTTGTCTTTCATGGCTACCATGCGTAGCTAACCTCTCTTATTCTTGGGATTGAATATAATTTCTGAACTTCAAATGCACTCTTGACATTATTTTGATATCATTGAATTCAATTACCTTTGTTTCACATTTTATTTATATGTTGATGTATCTTAGAATTCTTATTGTGACTGGAAAGCACTTTTTGAATTTGGAACAAAACATTGAACGCATTGCATGTATAAGTTAGGGATGAATTATAGTGTAATGTCTGTTTATAGCAACTACTCTTAATGTTTATTAATCTATTCTAGTAACTGGGAACAAAGCTCGGTATTTTAATTTATGAATTTCAAATCTAGAGAAATCAGGTTGAATGGCTTTTATGTGCGCAGATTGGTAATTGGAGAAGATGATATTAATATATGATTAAGAGTGTACGAGAAGAAGAGTATTACTATTGAATCCCAAGGTCTTAATTACTATTGATTTCGTCATTTTTATTATTAATTGTTTTGTTATTACGTTCATAAATTCACTCACGTTCAAACCAACCTTTATTACGTGTTCTGTTCATAATACATTGATACACAATTAATTTTCAATTATAAATTTTGTTCCCTGTGGAGATGATATTCTACTTATTTTCTATATTACTTGAGGACTCAGTAACTTGCTGAAACGTCTAACAAGTTTTTGGCGTCATTGTCGGGGAACGGTGAAGAATTTAAAAATTGAATTTTGTAGTAAACGTATTGTGAAGTACTAATCTTTTGTGATCGTTGAACTTTCATCAGTACAGTGGTTGATGCGTTTGAGAAATCAGGTGAAAGAAGAATAATTACTTTTCAATCCAGATATCAATAAGACGCTACGTCAGCTTAGGCGAAGGAGAAAGCGTGAGCAAAAGAATCGGGCAGTGGAGGAGAGTTGTGGTGAAATCATGGCAGAAGAAATTAATGGCCATGTTAATCAACAGCCGAGAAGAGTCCTGCTGGGTGACTATGCTTTGCAGCAAGGGCCTAGATATTTTTCAAGTATTTTTATTCCTTATATAGCCAGAGCAATAGAAATGAAGCCAACATATTTGACTCTCATTAGTAGTAATCAATTCACTGGATTGGAGCAAGAGGACCCTTATACTCATCTATCCACGTTTTATGAGTTGACTGCTACTATGGGAATTGAAGAACGAGATAAGGAAGTTGCGTACTTGAAATTATTTCCCTTTTCACTAGTAGGGAAAGCAAAGGAGTGGTTGAATTCTCATCCTAACCAAAGTCTCACACGATGGAACGAGGAGGAGGAAACATTTTTGCAGAAGTTTTTTCCTCTGTCTCGGCTCATTAAGGCTAAATCAGATATCTCTAATTTTTGTCAAGGAGCAGATGATGCATTTTGTGCAGCATGGGATACATTCAAGACCATGTTGAGAAGATATCCTAATCACGACTTTGAGGAGATTACACGGCTAAATATCTTTCCTAAAGGATTGAGGCCAGACACTAAAATGATTTTAGATGCTACAACAGGAGGCACGATGATGGTAGTGGATGTAGAGTAAGCTAATAGGATTATTGATGCAATGACATCTACAGACTACCAGACATAGTTTGATAGACATAGTGTTAAGAAGAAAGGAGTTTTTGAATTGAACACTAATGATGCAATCCTAGCATAAAATAAGATTCTGACACAACAGATGGAAGCATTGACGAAGCAGATGGCCAAGCTGCCACAACAACTTCAAGCCATTCAAACTGCAGAACCACTAACATATCAAAATACACCAGTATGTTGTGAGTTATGTGGAGGAAATCACTTAGCTGGTAATTGTACATAGCAGAATGTGGGGGGAGAAAAAGTGTAGTATATGGGAGTTTCAGGCAAGCAAGTTAGTCAGCAGGTGAACTACCCAAATAATCCTCCTACAGGCTGGAGAAACAATGCAAATCAGAATTGGGGTTGGAAGCAAAAAGCTGGTAATGCAGGAAGACAACCTATGTAGCCACAACAGCAGAAACAATATCCTTCGCTACGGGACAAAACTAGCAAGCTGAAGGACACTCTTGAGAAGTTTATGCAAGCTTCTCTAACTAATTAGAAGAATCAAGAGGCATCTTTGAGGAATTTGGAAACTCAGGTAAGGCAATTGGCTAAGCAATTAGCAGATTAACAGGGAGGACAATTCTTTGCTAATACTCAGACTAATTCGAAAGAACAACGCAAGGCCATCACAATTAGAAGTGGGAAGCAGGTTAGCTCTGATGTGAATGAAGAAGCGTCTGAGAGTAGACATGAGAAAAAGAGGAAGAAGACAACTGAAGCATATTAGAATTTAGTTGAAACTGGTACAGACAGATCAGTGGAAGAAGATGAACTAAGAGCTATGACAGTAGATGAAAATTTAGACATTGAAATCTGAAAAGCAGAGGAGAAGCTGGTGGATCACAGTGGAAAGAAAAAGACTGATGAAGGGTAGAATTGGAGGAAAATCAAGGATGGTATTCCTATTAAATATGTGCCTTGTAACATCCCATATTTTTCATATAATAAAAACTTTATTGCATAAAAATTTATATAATAAACTTGAATATAAAAATTCATACATTCATCATGTATTTCAAATTATATTTTTCCACATAAAGATTTAATAAAATATCTTTGTAAAATTATAAATAAAATAAAATGAAGCTTCTCCATCACAATTCACTAGGACTCACACCATCTGTCAAATTCTCTGCTCCCGTGTAATATACACGATAATTCAATCTTTCATAATTCATCTCACATCATACATACACTGACTCATAAACAAAGACACCAGACTCTCTACTTCCGGAAAACCCGTGCATTGAGTTAGACATCAAGAGGTGTGCACCTGTCATATACCACCTAACTGTTCCGAATAGTTTATTACGATCGGGCTCATATTTCAAACCTCGGACAGGACCATATGAACCTCCTTCGACTCTTCACCAACTGGTAATCTTCATCCATGTGAATCCAATGTACCAGTAGAGTCAGGATACCTCCTTAGAATCCCCAAA